>Ga0209630_10000057_pt1 | contig 131516 bp, 156 predicted proteins | sample COG_01_FD_184745 | JGI IMG/M metagenome (GOLD analysis project Ga0209630, IMG submission 184745) | Pelagic Microbial community sample from North Sea - COGITO 998_met_01 (SPAdes) (version 2) | ecosystem: Environmental > Aquatic > Marine > Neritic zone/Coastal water | place: Helgoland, sampling...
CCTCGCGATGCGCATCTGGAGGAACTGACCGCTTCCGCGCTGGCGCATCGCGAGGGCATAGCCGCCACCGCCGACGCGCTCGCGCGGATCGACGTCGCCGCCGCGCTCGCCGAACGCGCGTCGGAAGGGCAATGGGCACGGCCCGCGCTCGCCGATCATGCCTGTTTCGATATCGTCGGCGGCCGGCATCCGGTGGTCGAGTCGGCGGTGGCAAAATCGGGCGACCGCTTCGTCGCCAACGATTGCACGATGACCCCGGATTCGCGGCTGTGGCTGGTCACTGGCCCGAACATGGGCGGCAAGTCGACCTTCCTGCGCCAGAATGCGCTGATCGCGGTGCTGGCGCAGGCGGGCAGCTATGTTCCCGCGACCAGCGCGACGCTGGGGCTGGTCGACCGGCTGTTCAGCCGCGTCGGCGCGTCGGACAATCTGGCGCGCGGGCGGTCGACCTTCATGGTCGAGATGGTCGAAACCGCGGCGATCCTCGCGCAGGCGACGCCCAACAGCTTCGTCATCCTCGACGAGGTCGGACGCGGCACCAGTACCTATGACGGGCTCGCCATCGCCTGGGCGGTGGTCGAGGCGATCCATGAGGACAATCGTTGCCGCTGCCTGTTCGCGACGCATTACCACGAGCTGACCCGGCTGGCGGAACGCTGCGAGGCGCTGACGCTGCACCATGTCCGCGCACGCGAGTGGAAGGGGGAACTGGTGCTGCTCCACGAACTCAGCACCGGGCCGGCGGATCGCAGCTACGGCCTCGCGGTGGCGCGGCTGGCGGGCATGCCGCCGGCGACGGTGGCGCGCGCCAAAGCGGTGCTGGCCAAGCTGGAGGCGGGGCGCGCCAAGACCGGCGGGCTGGCGGCGGGCCTCGACGACCTGCCGCTGTTCGCCGCCGCGCAGGTCGCCGAAGAGGAGCAATGCGATGCGATCCGCGGCGCGGTCGAGGCGCTCGACGTCGATGCGCTGACGCCGCGCGAGGCGCTCGATACCCTGTACCGGCTAAAGGCGCTGACCCGCGAGGGGTGACGGCGGCAAAGCCGGGTGTCGCGCCGACGTGCGACCCGCTATGACCGCCGCCATGGCAGGCCGTTTCGATCACATCCCCAACCGTCGCACGATCATCGACCGGCGTGCGCTCGCCGAGCGGATCGCGGCGATCGATGCCAGCGATGCCGCCCTGCGCGCGCAGGTTGCGGCGACGCTGAAGACCGCGCTCGTCGAGGGGCGGGCGGAGATCGAACGACGGCTCGCGACGCATCCCTCGCGCGGGCTCGAGGCCTCCAACGCGCAGGCCTATCTGACCGACGCGCTGCTGCGCGTGCTGTTCGACGTCGCGACGCAGCGGCTGCATCCGATTTCCAATCCGACCGCGGGCGAGCGCCTGACGCTGATCGCGGTCGGCGGCTATGGCCGGGCGGAGATGGCGCCCTATTCGGACGTCGACATCGGCTTCCTCACCCCGGGCAAGCAGACGCCCTGGGCAGAGCAGGTCATCGAATCGATGCTCTATGCGCTCTGGGACATCGGGCTGAAGATCGGCCATTCCAGCCGCTCGCTCGACGAGATGGTGCGCCAGTCCAAGGCCGATGTGACGATCCGCACCGCGCTGCTGGAGGCGCGCTACGTGACCGGCGACACCGGCCTGTACGACGAGGCGGCGACGCGCTTCAAGACGGAGGTGCAGCACGGCACCGAGCGCCAGTTCATCGCCGACAAGCTCGCCGAGCGCGACGCGCGCCACCGCAAGATGGGCGACACCCGCTATGTCGTCGAACCCAACGTCAAGGAGGGCAAGGGCGGGCTGCGCGACCTGCATGCGCTGTTCTGGATCGGCAAATACATCCACGATGTGCAGCGCGGTGCCGACCTAGTCGATGCCGGATTGCTGACCGCGGAGGAATATACGCTGTTCCACCGCGCCGACAATTTCCTGCAGGCGGTGCGCTGTCACCTGCACAGCGTCACCCGCCGGGCGGAGGATCGGCTGACCTTCGACGTGCAGCGCGAGATCGCGACGCGGATGCGCTTTTCCGATCGCCCGGGCAAACCCGCGGTCGAGCGGTTCATGCAATATTATTTCCTGCAGGCGAAGACGGTCGGCGACCTGACCGGCGTGTTCCTCGCGCATCTCGACGAAAGGTTTGCGGCGCGCGGGCGGCGGTTCGGGCTGCCGACGATCCGCCGGCGGCCGGGCAAATTGCAGGGTTTCGTCCTCGATCGCGGCCGGCTGGCACTGCCGCGCGACGATTATTTCATCGAGGACCCGGTCCGGCTGATCGAGATCTTCCAGCTCGCCGACCTGCATGGCGTCGAGATCCATCCGCTGGCGATGCGGGCGGCGAACCGCGACGCACGGCTGATCGCGCGCCACCGCCGCGATCCCCGCGCCAACGTCCTGTTCCTCGACGTGCTGACGTCCCCGCGCGATCCCGAGCTGGTGCTGCGCTGGATGAACGAGGCGGGGGTGTTCGGCCGCTTCGTGCCCGATTTCGGCCGGGTCGTCGCGCAGATGCAGTTCGACATGTACCACCATTATACCGTCGACGAGCATACGATCCGCGCGATCGGACTGCTGGCGCGGATCGAGCGCGGCGAGCTGAAGGAGGATCATCCGCTCGCCTCCGCGATCATCCGGCACATCGTGTCGCGACGCGTCCTGTACGTCGCGGTGCTGCTGCACGATATCGCCAAGGGGCGCGGCGGCGACCATTCGATCCTGGGTGCGGAAGTCGCGGAGCGGCTCTGCCCGCGCTTCGGCCTCACCCCCGCCGAGACCGAGACGGTGGCGTGGCTGGTACGCTGGCATCTGCTGATGTCCGCCACCGCATTCAAGCGCGACCTCAGCGATTTCAAGACAATCCTCGATTTCTGCGAGGTGGTGCAGAGCCCCGAACGGCTACGGCTGCTGCTGGTGCTGACGATCGTCGATATCCGCGCGGTCGGGCCGGGGACGTGGAACGGCTGGAAACGCCAGCTGCTCTCCGACCTTTTCGAGGCGGCGGAAGAGGTGCTGCGCCTCGGCCACAAGCAGCGCGGCCGCGGCGAGCGGATCGCGACGCGGCAGGAGAATCTGCAGGCGACGCTCGGCTGGGACAATGCGCGCTTCGCCGCCTTCGTCCGGCGCTTCCCCGAGGCCTATTGGATCGCCGAGCCCGACGACGTGCTCGCGCACAACGCCCGCTTCATCGCCGCCGCCGGCGATGCGCAGCTGTCGATCGACGCGCAGGTCTATTCGGAACGCGGCGCGACGCTGGTGACGATCTACGCCGCCGACCATCCGGGCCTGTTCTACCGCATCGCCGGCGCGATCCACGTCGCCGGCGGCAATATCATCGACGCGCGCATCCATACGACGCGCGACGGCATGGCGATCGACAATTTCCTCGTGCAGGACCCGTTCGGTCGCCCGTTCGACGACCTCAGCCAGCTGGGGCGGCTTCGCACCGCGATCGAGGATGCGCTCGCCAATCGCGGCAAGCTCGCCGACCGGCTGGTCGCCAAGCCCGCCGCCCGCACCCGCGCCGACGCGTTCGAGATCGTCCCCAACGTCCTGATCGACAACCGCGCCTCGAACCGCTTCACGGTGATCGAGGTCAACGCCCGCGACCGGCCGGCGCTGCTCAACCAGCTGGCGCAGGCGCTGTTCCAGTCGAAGGTGACGCTGCATTCCGCGCATGTCGCCACCTATGGCGAGCGCGCGGTCGACACCTTCTACGTCACCGATCTGACCGGCGACCGGATCGTCGCACCGACGCGGCTGAAGACGCTGGAGAAGCGCCTGCGCACCGCCGCGGCGGGCGAATCGATCGACGTGGCCGCCTGATCTAGGCCACGCCCGGCGGCGCGAAGGTCAGCATCGTGTCGCCGCTTTCGACCACGGGCCGCTGGCCGGTCGAGAAGAGCAGCAGGCGCCGGTCGGGCTTGAGCACCGCGACCGGTTCCGCCTCCGGGGCGAGGCGCGCGCGATAGGCGTCGTAGGTGTGGACGTCGGTGATCCGGGTGCGGCCGAACGACCAGCCCGCCGCGACCCTTTGCTGCAATTCGTCGACCGTCTCGCCGCCCTCCAGCAGCACCCGTCCACGCCCGCGGGCGCGGCGGTCTTCGTCGACGCCGGTCTGCGTCAGTTTGTCGGTGCCGACCTCCGGCCCCAGATCGCCGCAGACCAGCGCATTGTAGGAATCGCTGTCGGTGGCGGCGATGACATGCTGGAACTGGAGCATGTCGAGCGTGTCCTGCGTCACCTCGTCGAGGATGTCGCCGCGATGCACCTCCAGCTGTTTCTTGCGCGCGGCGCGCAGCGCGAACTTGGCGGTATCGGCCACCGTTACCTTCAGCCCCAGGGCTTGCAGCGCGACGCCGAAGGCGGTGGTGAAGCTGTTGGCGCCAACCAGCAGCACCCCCTCCCCCTTGCCCTTGTCGATGCCGAGCCGGCGCGCGACCCAGGCCGCCGAGAAGCCGTGCGCGAAGATCGTCGCGACGACGACGCCGAACACCAGCGGCACCAAAGCATCGGCGTCTTTCATTCCAAAATCGTCGAGCCGCAGCGCGAACAGGCTGGTCACCGCGATCGCCACCACGCCGCGCGGCGCGATCCACGCGACGAACAGCCGCTCGCGCCACGGCATCTTCGAGAAGGCGAGGCTGGCGAGCACCGTCACCGGCCGCACCACGAACAGCAGCAGGAGCAGGAAGATCAGGAAGCGCGCCTGAAAGCGCTCGATCACGCTCCATTGCAGCGTCGCCGACAGGATGATGAACACGCCCGAGATCAGCAGGACGGCAAGGTCCTCCTTGAAATGCTTGAGCGCGGCGGTCGATTGGGTCTGGCGGTTGGCGAGCACCACGCCCATCACGGTGACGGTGATGAGCCCCGTCTCATGCTTGATGAGGTCGGCGAGGACGAAGCCGGCGATGACGGTGACGAGGACGCTGGGCGCCTTGAGATATTCGGGGATATAGCCGCGGCGGAAGGCGGTCGTCAGGCCGAACCCCAGCCCGACGCCGATCAGCCCGGCAACCAGGGTCGCGGCGGCGACGTCGAACCCAATCGCGACGACACTGCGGTCGGGGCCGACATAGGTGATATAGGCATAGATCGCGACCGCGAGCAGCGCACCGATCGGATCGTTGACGATCCCTTCCCATTTCAGCGTATCGCGCACCCGCGCAGGGACACGCAGCGTCCGCAACATCGGCCCGATCACGGTGGGCCCGGTCACGACAAGGATGCCGCCGAACAAGGCCGATATGCCGAGCGGCAGGCCCGCCCCGTAAAAGGCCGCCGCGGTGCCGAGCACCCAACCGACCGGCACGCCGATCACGACCAGACGCAGCACCGCCGATCCGGCATGACGCAAATCGCGGAAGTTGAGGCTGAGGCCCCCTTCGAACAGGATCACCGCGACGGCGAGCTTGATGATCGGTTGCTGCAACGCGCCGAAGTCGCGCTGCGGATCGATAAGCCCGGTGACCGGCCCGGCGAGCACGCCCGCGATCAGCATCAGCGCGATCGCCGGCCGCCCGGTGCGCCACGCGATCCATTGCGCACCGATGCCGAGCACACCGATCAGCGCCAGTTTGACGAGCAAGGAATCGAAGATCAGCGGCTTTCCCCTTTTGGCGGTCCCAATCGCTCCCACCGGGTGTCGGTTCCGGTCGCAGCGGCAACCATGTTGCGGCGCAGCGAAGACGTAGCGGGACGGATGCCAAAAGAAAGGGCCGGCCGCATCGCTGCGGCCGGCCCAGTTGGTCGTTGCCTCGTGGGATCAGAAACGGGCGCGGATGGTCGCGCCATAGGTGCGCGGCTCGGCGAGGAACTGCGAGAACAGCTGGCGCGAACCCGGATACTGTGGATCCTGGAACGCCGCCGACGTGCCGCCTTCCTGGAACGGCGAGTTGAAGGCGACCTGCGCATAATCGATGTTGAACAGGTTCTGGCCCCAGAATTCGAGGCTGAACTTCTCGTCCGGGGTCCGCAGGCCGATGCGCGCGTTGACGATGGCATAGCCGTCCTGCGTCTTCTGCGGGAACAGGTCGGAGCCGGTGTTATAGTCGCTCGTCACACGGGTATCGGCGTAGAACAGCGCCGAATAGCCACCGCCGATCTGCGGCGTCCACGATGCCGAGGCGGTGGTGACGATGTCCGCGGAGTTCGACAGCCGCTGCCCGGGCAGCTTGCGCAGCGACTGGTTGAGCGGTGCACCGGCACCGGTCCCGACCAGATTGTCGCGATAGCCGGTGTCGGTGAAGGTCGCACCCAGCGACACGCGCACGTCGCGCGCCGGGGCCAGCGTCGCCTCGAGCTCGACGCCCTGCGCGCGGACGCCGTAGCCGACGTCGCCCGACGGGCAGGCGCCGCTGGTGCCGGCGGCGGCGTTATAGTTGCTCGCGGCGGTGAACTTGCTCTGGTCGCGGTCGGCGCCGTTGAGGTTGGTCGAACAGCCGTTGATGTTCTGGACGATGAAGACGCTGCCGTCGAAGGTGTTGAGCTGGAAGTTCTTGAAGTCCTGACGGAAGGCCGCGACGCTCAGCGTGAACGGGCCGGTGCCGTATTTCGCGCCGATCTCGAACGAATTGACCGTCTCCGGCGCGAACTGGAGCGCGCCGACCAGCGCCTGCGCGCCGCCCTGCGAGGCGAAGGAGAAGGTCGGCAGCTTCAGCGCCGAACGGTCGAGGTTGAACCCGCCCGCCTTGTAGCCACGCGAATAGCTGCCGTAGACGAGCAGATCGTCGATCGGCTTCCACGACAGGATGCCGGTGCCGGTGAACTGATCCTCCTTGCGCTGGCTGTTGATCGTGACGCCGTTCAGCTCCGCGGTGGAATTGCCCTGGCACGACAGGCCGATGATGCCGCCCGCGACCGCGGCGAGGCCGGCGTTGGTCAGGAACGGAGTCAGCGCCTGCTGGTTGGCGACGCAGCCGGTGTTGTCGTTGGTGAACGCGGCGTCGAACTTCTTGCGTTCGTTGGTGTAGCGGACGCCCAGCGTCAGATCGAGCGTGTTGGTGAGGTGGACGATATTGTGCGTGAACAGCGCCCAGTTGCGGCTGTTCTGGTTGTAGACGTCGCGGGTCGAGCCCTTGTCGTTGATCGCGTCCAGCGTATCGATCGCGCGCACGATGGTCGCGCCGGCCGCACCGAACGGCCCGGCCGCGCTCGACAGCGCGCCGCGGCCGCCCGCGGTGATGCAGCCCGCCGAGGTCGGCGAGTAGAAGCCCGCCAGCGCCCCGCCCGAGATCAGGCGACAGGTGGCGAAACGCCCATAGTCCCGCCCGAAGCGCAGATTGTCGAGCACGCGCAGGTCTTCGTTCGCGAAGAAGCCGCCGACCAGCCAGTCGAGCTTGTCGTTGAACAGCGAACCGTTGAGGCGGACTTCCTGCGTGAAGGTGCGGAAACGGCGCGCCGCATTGCCGTTGGCGGCGCGATAGAGAATGTCGACGCGGCTGTAGTCGGTGTCCGACCCCTGCGACGAATCATAGTCGCGATAGGCGGTGATCGAGGTCAGCCGGGTGCTGCCGAAATTCCAGTCGAGCTGGCCCGAGACGCCCCAGTCCTTGGTCGTGCCGGCGAAGCTGCGGCCCTGGCTGACCGAGACGTCGCGGCTGTAGCCGGGCCGATTGACCAGATTGAGCGGCTGGCCGAGATCGCGGATGACGTTGACGATGTTGTTGCCGTTGCTACCGGCGATGCCGCTCGCATTGACCGAGCCCAGCCCTGCGTTGACCGAGGCCAGCGGCTCGTTGAGGTTGCCGATCGCCTGATTGACCGACCGGTCGACATAGGTCGCCGCGCAGCATTTCTCGTCGCGCTTGGTATAGTCGCCGATCAGGCGGAAGCTGATGTCGGCGCTCGGCTCGAAGCGCAGCTGGCCGCGCACGAAATAGCGGTCGCGATCGTTGACGTCGGTGTTGTTAGTATAGTCGCGGTAGAAGCCGTCGCGCTTGACGTAGACGCCGTCGACGCGCGCCGCGATCGTTTCGCCGAGCGGCAGGTTGAGATTGCCGGCGACGCGATAGAAATTGTAATTGCCGTAGGTCGCCTCCGCCCCGCCGGTGAAGCCCTGGAAGGACGGCGCCTTGCTGACGATGCTGATGAGGCCCGCCGACGAATTGCGGCCGCCGAGCGTGCCCTGCGGGCCGCGCAGCACCTCGACCCGGTCGATCTCGCCCAGTTCGGTGAGGCCGATGCCCGAGCGCGACCGGTAAACGCCGTCGATGAACACCGCGACCGAGCTTTCGAGGCCGGGGTTGTCGCCGACCGTGCCGATGCCGCGGATACGGGCCGAGCCATTGGCTTCCGATCCGGTCGACGACACGAGCAGCGACGGCGCAAGCTGGTTGAGCTGGCGGATGTCGTTCGCACCCGAATTCTGCAGCGTCTCGGCCGAGACGGCGGAGATGGCGACCGGGACGTCGGCCAGCGCCTGCGCGCGGCCCTGCGCGGTGACGACGATATCGCTGACGTCGGCCTGATCCTGCGTCACCGAGGCGCCCGCGGCAGCCGACGTCGTCTGCGTCGCGGGGGTCGCCTGTTCCGGAGACGTGTTCTGCGCCAGGGCGGGCGTGGCAATCGCGATCGTCGCTGCCGACAGCAAATATGCGGTAAGGCGCATGGTCATCTCTCTCCTGAACGATTTCGTTTTTCGAATATCGGGTTTTCTTTTGAGGCTAGGGTCGCTCAGGCGTGAGCGTCTAGCAATTTGTACCCGAAATCCGACTTTTCGAACGGAGTGTCGCCAATGCGCAACACCGGGCCCGTTGCCGGACCCGGTGTTCAAAAAAGCATGACGCTACGGAAAGCGTTTCATCGCGATAAAGTGCGACAGCAGGGTTTACCCGGCTGCCGGCGCGGCCGATTACTTGGGCGCGAGCACCATCAGCATCTGGCGGCCTTCCATGCGCGGATAAGCCTCGACCTTGGCGGTTTCGGCGACCTGTTCGGCGACACGCTGCAGCACGGCCATGCCGAGCTGGCCGTGGCTCAGTTCGCGACCGCGGAAGCGCATGGTAACCTTCACCTTGTCGCCCTCCTCGATAAACTCGGCGACCTTCTTCATCTTGGTGTCGTAATCGTGGTCGTCGATGTTCGGACGCATCTTGATCTCCTTGATCTCCTGCGTCTTCTGCGACTTGCGGGCGAGGTTAGCCTTCTTCTGCGCCTCGTACTTGAACTTGCCGACGTCGAGGAACTTGGCGACGGGCGGATCGGCGTTGGGCGACACCTCGACCAGATCCAGGCCGAGTTCCTGCGCCTGCGCCATCGCCTCACGCGTGTACATCACGCCAAGATTCTCGCCCTCATGGTCGATCACGCGGACCTTGGGGCTGACGATCCACTCGTTGAAACGAGGGCCATTCATTGGCGGCGCCTGGTTCGGCCGGCGCATCATGGGAGGACGTATGGGTATAGCTCCTGCAGTGGTTTGAATCGCATATAGGCGATTATCGTGCCGAATTGAAGGCTAGTCGAGTTCGTCGAGGCGAATCGTCACACCGGCGAAGAGCGCGGCCACCGGCTGATGCGCCTCGAACTCCGCGACTTCGACATAGCGGCCATCGACGGGATTGCGGTGGATGCGGATCGTCTGGCGGACGGCATCGACCACCCAATAGTCGCGCACGCCATGTTCGGCATAGAGCGGCCCCTTCACCCGCAGGTCGTAACCCAGCGAGCTGTTTGCCACCTCGATCACCAGCGTGAGGTCCGGTCCACGCACCTGCCGCGGCATACCGCCCTTGGCCCAGACCGCCAGATCGGGCTCCAGCAGGCGGACCGGCGAGAGGGTCACGGAGGGCTCCACGAACAATCGCAGGTGATCGGGCAACCCCCGAACGAGCGCCCGATTGAGCCGCGACTTCATGATCTCGTGCCAGTCTGCCTTTGCCGCCGCCATCGGCACGATCTCCCCGTCGATCAATTCGAAGTTCTCGTTCTCGGCAAAGACCCCGGCCGCGGTCAGCTCATAGACCTGATCGACCGTCAGTCTTGCCGGGATCGCCCCCGACTGGATATCCTGCAGGATAGTCACGCGTTCCTCCTATCGCAGATCGGGCGGCGTCGCCTCGTCGGTCAGCCTGACTACGATCTCCTCCACCGTCACGAATTCCTGCGCCTGGCTGCCGAGGCGGCGGACGGCGACCTTACCCACCTCCGCCTCGCGCTTGCCGACCACGAGCAGCACCGGGACCTTGGCGAGCGAATGTTCGCGGACCTTGTAGTTGATCTTCTCGTTGCGCAGGTCGGTTTCGACGCGGATGCCCGCCTTGCGCAGCGTCGCCGCCACCTGCTCGGCATAACCGTCGGCGTCGGACACGATCGTCGCGACCACCGCCTGCACCGGCGACAGCCACAGCGGGAAACGGCCGGCGTGGTGCTCGATCAATATGCCGATGAAGCGTTCGAACGTGCCGAGGATCGCGCGATGCAGCATGATCGGGCGGTGGCGGTTGCCGTCCTCGCCGACATAGCTCGCGTCGAGCCGTTCGGGCAGCACGGTGTCGGTCTGGATCGTTCCGACCTGCCACGTCCGCCCGATCGCATCGGTCAGGTGAAATTCCAGCTTGGGCGCGTAGAAGGCCCCCTCGCCCGGCAGCTCCTCCCAGCCATATTCGGGCGTGTCGCGGCCCGTCGCGGCGACGGCGTCGCGCAGCGATTGCTCCGCCCAGTCCCACATGTCTTCCGACCCGAAGCGCTTCTCCGGGCGCAGCGCCAGCTTGATCGCATAGCTGTCGAAGCCGAGGTGCTTGTAGACGCTGTCGAGCAGTTCGCAGAACTTGCGCACCTCATCGACCAGCTGGTCCTCGCGCACGAAGATATGCGCGTCGTCCTGCGTGAACTGGCGCACGCGCATGATGCCGTGCAGCGCGCCATGCGGCTCGTTGCGGTGGCAGCAGCCGAATTCGGCCATGCGGATCGGCAGGTCGCGATAGCTCTTGATCCCCTGTTTGAAGATCAGGACGTGCGCCGGGCAGTTCATCGGCTTGAGCGCCATCAGGTCGCCCTCGCCGGACAGCACCGCGCCCTCGTCATCGGTGTTCGGCACCTCGTCCGGCACCACGAACATGTTTTCGCGATACTTGCCCCAATGGCCCGACTGTTCCCACTGCTTGGCGTCCATCAGCTGCGGCGTCTTGACCTCGGCATAATCGGCGGCGTCGAGCCGGCGGCGCATATAGGCCTCCAGCTGGCGCCACAGAATGAAGCCCTTGGGGTGCCAGAACACCGACCCTTGCGCCTCGGACTGGAGGTGGAATAGGTCCATCTCCTGCCCGATCTTGCGATGGTCGCGCTTGGCCGCCTCCTCCAGCATGAAAAGATGCTGGTCGAGCTGCTTCTTGTTGAGCCAGCCGGTGCCGTAGATGCGGCTGAGCATCGCGTTCTTCTGGTCGCCACGCCAATAGGCACCCGACACGCGCGTCAGCTTGAACGCCTGCGGATCGAGCTTGCCGGTGGAGACCATGTGCGGGCCGCGGCACATGTCGAGCCACTGGCCCTGGCGATAGATCGTCAGTTCCTCGTTATTAGGCAGTTCGGCGGCCCATTCGGCCTTGAACGTCTCGCCCTGCCGCGTCCACGTCTCGATCAGCTGTTCGCGGGTCCAGACCTCGCGCGTGAACGGTTCGTTGCGCGCGATGATGCGGCGCATCTCGTCCTCGATCGCGGGCAGGTCGTCCTCGGTGAACGGCCGGTCCTTCGGCGCGAAATCATAATAAAAACCGTCGTCGGTGGCGGGGCCGAAGGTGATCTGCGTGCCGGGGAACAGGTGCTGCACCGCCTCCGCCATGACGTGCGCGAGATCGTGGCGGACGAGTTCAAGCGCATCCGCCTCGTCCTTCGCGGTCACCAGCGCGAGATTGGTGTCACCCTCGAACGGGCGGTTGAGATCGCGCACCTGCCCGTCGATCCGCGCGGCGAGCGCCGCCTTGGCGAGGCCCGGCCCGATCGCGGCGGCGACGTCCGCGGGGGTAGTCCCGGGCGCAACCTCGCGGACGGAACCGTCGGGCAGCGTGATACGGAACATGGCGGACATGGGGAGATTTCACCTTTTTGTTGAAACTGCGCAGATAGGGTGACGACGCCTATATAGGCAAGCGTCGCCACGCTTGCTTTCCGGCAGCCCTGACCGCGGCCCCGATTCCCTACGTCACCCCGGACGTGTTCCGGGGTGACGATGTATCGGGGGTATTCTATCGTTCAGATCATGCCGAACGGCACCACCCGGTTGCTCTGGGTATGGCCGATGTCCGCCCGCCCGAGATACGGCACGCCGAGGTCGCGGCACCAGCGCTGCACCATATATTCGAGGCTTTCGGCCCATTCGGGCTCGTTCGGCTTGATCGCGGTCGCATCGCCCAGCCGCACGCCGGCAATCCCCTTCAGCTGCGTCGCATGGCCCATGTGGAACAGCAGCCGGTCGATATTGTACATCGGTTCCGACACCTCCTCGATCAGCAGGACGTGATCGGTCAGGTCGGGCAGATAGGGCGTGCCGATCAGGCTGCCGAGGATCGACAGGTTGAACGCCGCCGCCGGCCGCCCGTCGAGCCCCGGCTCCAGCCCCTGCCGGTCGCCGCGCGCCAGCCAGCCGAGCGACCGCGCGACGGTGACGTCGCCCTGTTTGCGGCGAATGTCGCTCGCCATCGGGCCGTGGCAGGGCCGGCCGATCCGCCGCGCGTAGAGCGCACCGAGCAGGAACCCCATGTCGGAATAGCCGAGATAGGTCTTGTGCCGCGCCGCCGGCCCCAGTTGCGGCATCACCAGCGGCAGGATGCGGTTCGAACCATAGCCACCGCGCAGGAACCAGATCGCGTCGAAACCGGGATCGTTGGCGAATTCGAGGAAGGCGGATGCGCGGCGCGCGTCGCTGCCGGCGAAATGGCCGTCGACCTCCCAGCATTGCGGATGGACGATCAGATCGACCTCCGGATAGGCGAGCGCGGCGAAGGCGATGAACGGCGCCTCGGCATCCTTGTTGCCGATGCTGGCCGGCGCCACCACTCCAATCCGCATGCCCTGATCGCCTCGTCTCTTGCCCGCGCTGGCCTGCGTCGATAGCGCGGCGGGATGGCGAACGGCAACATCCCCTCATCCGTGCAGGGCTCCATCGGGGGCAAGCGCTTCTTTCTGGTCGGCATCGGCGGGTCGGGGATGATGCCGCTGGCGACGATCCTGCGTGGCCGGGGCGCGCTGGTCGACGGGTCGGACCGCGGGCTGGACCAGGGCCGCGTCCCCGCCAAGTTCGACGCGTTGCGCGCCCGCGGCATCGGCCTGTTCGCGCAGGACGGCAGCGGCGTCACCTCGGCGGAGCAGATTGTCGTCGCCTCCGCCGCGGTCGAGGACAGCGTAGCCGATATCGTCGCGGCGGACCGGCTCGGCTGCGCCCGGGCGAGCCGTGCCGACCTGCTGAGCAGCCTGTTCAACCAGAGCCGCCTGCCGATCGGCGTCGCCGGCACCAGCGGCAAATCGACCGTCACCGGCATGATCGGCTGGATCCTGCACGCCACCGGCCGCGATCCCACGGTGATGAACGGTGCGGTGATGAAGAATTTCGCCCGCCCCGACGCCGCCTTCGCCAGCGCGCTGGTCGGCGCGGGCGAGGCGTTCGTCAGCGAGGTCGACGAAAGCGACGGGTCGATCGCGCATTACCGGCCGCGCATCGCGGTGCTCAACAACGTCAGCCTCGACCACAAGGGGCTGGACGAATTGCGGCGCCTGTTCGCAGGCTTCATCGCCGGGGCGGAGACGGCGATCGTCAACCTCGACAATGACGAGGCCGCGGCGCTTGCCCGGGCGTTGCCGAAGGAGCGGCTGGCGACCTTCGGACTCGACCGCGACGCCGACTTCGCCGCGCATGCGATCGTCGAGGCGCCCTTCTCGGTCGCGTTCGACCTGATCGCCGGGGGTGGCGCGCCGATCCCGGTCCGGTTGCAGGTACCGGGCCGCCACAATGTCGCCAATGCGCTCGCGGCGATCGCCGCCAGCGTCGCGGCGGGCGTGCCGCTGGCCGACGCGGCGCAGGCGGTCACGGGCTTCACCGGCCTGCGCCGCCGCTTCGATCTGGTCGGTGAGGCAGGCGGCGTCGCGGTGATCGACGATTTCGGGCACAACCCCGACAAGATCGCGGCGACGCTCGACACGCTGCACGCCTTTCCCGGCCGGCTGCTGCTGCTGTTCCAGCCGCACGGCTATGGCCCGCTCAAGGTGATGCGCCGCGAACTGGTCGCGATGTTCGCCGACCGGCTCAGCGCCGACGACGTCCTGGTGCTGCCCGATCCGGTCTATCACGGCGGCACCGTCGCGCGCGAGGTCGGCAGCGCCGACATCGTCGCCGACGTCGCCGCCGCCGGCCGCGTCGCCGCGCACATTGCCGACCGCGCCGCCGCCGCCGCCCGGCTGGTCGAGATGGCACGCCCCGCCGACCGCATCGTCGTGATGGGCGCGCGCGACGACACGCTCGGCCTGCTCGCCGCGGACATGCTGGCGGCGCTGGCCGCGAAGGGCTAGGCTGGCGGCGGAGGTACGCAGCGATGAACCCGTTCACCGATCATCCGGCCACGGTCGGCGAGAGCTATACCGAGCATTTCCACGTCGCCACGCATTTCGGCCTGCGCATGATCGCGGGCGGGATCGGCGCGGTGCTGCACGGCATCTTCCCTTTCCTGTGCAAGACCACCGGCAGTCGCACGATCGAGGCGCTGCACGGCGAGATCGTCGCCAAGCGCGGCGACGTGGTGCAACAGAGATCGGTGGAATTCATCATCTGATGTAAAGCGCGCTTGACGTAAAGCTCACTTTCCATGTAAAGCTTCCTTCACAACGACTCGAAGGAGGCCCAGATGCGTTTCTCCCCCGCCCAGCGCCGCTACAACCGGCGCATCATCGTCCTCGCCATCATCTATGCCGCCGTGCTGCTGCCGGTCTGCTGGCTGTTCGCACGCCACCTCGTCGCCGGGCCGCTCGCCTATGCGCTCGGCATCCTGCCCGCCCTGCCGGTCTCTGGCTTCTTCGCCGTGATCGGCCTGTATCTCGCCGAGGAAACCGACGAATATCTGCGGATGCTGCTGGTGCGGCAGGCGCTGGTCGCGACCGGCCTCGCAATGACCACGGCGACCTTCTGGGGCTTTCTGGAGGGGTTCGACCTCGTACCGCATCTCGTCGGCTATGCCTGGCCGATCGTATGGTTCGCCGGCCTCGGCCTCGGCGCGGGCGTCAACGCGCTGATCGAGCGGAGGGCGGCATGAACAACCGCCTGCGCGACCTGCGGGGGCAGCGCGGCTGGTCGCAGCAGCATCTCGCCGAACAGCTCGAGGTCAGCCGGCAGAGTGTCAATGCGATCGAAACCGGCCGCTACGACCCGTCCCTGCCCCTCGCCTTCAAAATCGCCGAACTGTTCGACCTCGCCATCGAAGACGTCTTCGTCAGTCCATCCAGGGAGAAGTGATATGATCCGTTATTTCGGCCTCCGCCTCGCCGCCACCGCCCTGACGCTCGGCGTCGTCTTGCAACCCGCCCCCAGCCATGCCGCGACGCCAGCGCCCGCGATGCAGATGGCCCGCATTTCCGTCGTCGCATCGGGCAAGGGATCGCCGGTGATCCTCATCCCCGGCCTGTCGTCGCCGCGCGCGGTCTGGGACGGCGTCGTACCCGAACTGGCCAGGCGCCACCGCGTCTATGTCGTGCAGGTCAACGGCTTCGGCGGCGACGCACCGGGCGCGAACCTGACGCCCGGCATCCTCGACGGCATCGTCGCCGACCTGCATACGCTGATCGCGAAGGAACGGATCGCCGGCGCCGCGGTGATCGGCCATTCGATGGGCGGGCTCGCCGCGCTGATGCTCGCCAGGGCGCATCCGGCGGATGCGGGCAAGCTGATGATCGTCGATTCGCTGCCCTTCATCGGCACGCTCTATGCCCCCGGCGCGACCGTCGCGATGGTCGAACCGCAGGCGAAGGCGATGCGCGACGCGCAGCTCGCGAGCTACGGCAAGCCCGCCAGCGACGCGACGGCGACCGCCACCGCGAACCGGCTCGCCGCGAAGCCGGCGTCGCGCGCGCTGGTCGAACGCTGGTTCAAGGCCGCCGACCCGCGCGTGTCCGGACAGGCGATGTACGAGGACCTGACCACCGACCTGCGCCCCGCGATGAAGCAGATCGCGACGCCGATCACGATGGTCTATCCCTGGTCGCCGACCGGGCCGACCAAGGCGCAGGCGGACGCGCTCTACAAGACCGCTTATGCCGAGACGCCGCACGTCACCTTCGTCGATATCGGCGATGCCGCGCACTTCGTGATGCTGGACCAGCCCGAAGCCTTCGCCCGCGCGGTCGACGCCTTCGCCGGCCGCTGAGCGATGGGCAGGAGGGCGGGCGAGGCTCCACATCCCGCCCGGCCCGCGATAAGGAAGTGGCCATGACCCAGCTGCCCCGCCCCCGTCTCGCCTATCACCACACCGGGGGCGACGGCCCGACCGTCGTCTTCCTCCCCGGCTATGCCTCCGACATGCAGGGGACCAAGGCCGTCGCGCTGGAGGGCTGGGCACGGGCGACGGGGCGGGCGTTCCTGCGCTTCGACTATGGCGGCTGCGGCCAGAGCGAGGGCGCGTTCGAGGACCAGACGCTCGCCGGGTGGCGCGACGACGTCGTCGCGATGCTCGACCAGATCGCGACCGGGCCGGTGGTACTGGTCGGATCGTCGCTCGGCGGCTGGCTGATGCTGCTCGCCGCCCGGGCGCGGCCCGCCGCGGTGGTCGGGCTGGTCGGCATCGCACCGGCGCCCGATTTCACCGACTGGGGCTTCTCGACCGAGGACAAGATGACGATCCTGACCGAGGGCCGGCTGGCACGCGCCAACCCCTATGGGCCGGAGCCCACCGTCTACACCCGCGGCTTCTTCCAGTCGGGCGAGGCGAACCGGCTGATGTTCGGCACGATCCCCTTCGACGGTCCGGTGCGGCTGGTGCAGGGACAGGCCGACCCCGACGTGCCGTGGCACCGCACCGTGCGGCTGGGCGAGATGATCCGTTCAGCCGACGTGCAGACGCTGCTCATCAAGGATGGCGATCATCGCCTGTCGCGCGACACCGATATCGCCGCGATCGTCCGGGCGACCGAGGACGTGCTGAACCGCTTATGATCCTGCTTCTCGCCGCCGCGCTTCAGGCCGCTTCTCCCGCCCCTTCCACCGTCGCCACCGTCAGGGGCGCCGACCCGCGCGAGGCGCGCTACGACCTGTGCGTCCGGCTGGCGAACAGCGATCCCGCCGCCGCCCGTGCCGAGGCGGTGCGCTGGGCGACCAGCGGCGGCGCATGGTTCGCGCGGCAATGCGCCGGCCTCGCCTATACGCAGGAGGGCAATTTCCCGGCGGCCGCCGCCGAATTCGAGGCGGCCGCCAAAGCGGCGGAGGCGGCGCGCGACCGCCGCGCCGCCAATTACTGGGCGCAGGCCGGCAATGCGCGGCTGGCGGCGGGGGATGTGCCCCGCGCGCGTGCCGCGCTCGACACCGCGCTGGTCGCGGGCACGCTGGAGGGTTTCGCGCTCGGCGAGGCGCAGCTCGACCACGCCCGCGTACTGGTCGCGGCCAACGAACCGGAGGCGGCGCGCCGCGACATCGACCTCGCGCTGACCCATGCCGCCGACGACCCGCTTGCCTGGCTGCTGTCGGCGACGCTGGCACGGCGCGAGGGCGATCTGGTCCGCGCGAAGAAGGACATCGCCGAGGCGCTGAAACGCGCCGCGGACGACGCCTCGGTCCAGCTCGAGGCCGGCAACATCGCCGCCGCCGCCCGCGACGAGGCCGGCGCACGCACCGCCTGGACGCAGGCGGCCCGCCTCGCCCCCGATGCCCCCGCCGGCCGCAACGCGCGCGCCGCGCTTGCCCAGTTCGACGCGCCCGCGGCGAAGCCCTGACGCCGTGGACACCCTATGGCCGGCCATGCGTTGAGGGGCTAACCATCCATCGCCATCAGAACAGGGTTTCGCATGCAGTACCTCCACACCATGATCCGCGTCACCGATCCGGACGCGACCATCGCCTTCTTCGAGCTGCTCGGCCTTCAGGAGGTGCGGCGTCTGGAGAACGAGAAGGGGCGCTTCACCCTGATCTTCCTTGCCACCGAGGCGGACATGAACGGCCCCGGCGAACGCGCCAAGGCGGAGGTCGAGCTTACCTACAATTGGGACCCGGAGGAATATGGGAGCGGTCGCAACTTCGGCCATCTCGCCTATCGCGTCGACAATATCTACGACACCTGCCAGCGGATGATGGACGGGGGCGTGACGATCAACCGCCCGCCGCGCGACGGCAACATGGCGTTCGTCAAGACGCCGGACGGCATCTCGATCGAGCTGTTGCAGGCCGGCGATGCGCTGGCGCCGGCCGAGCCGTGGACGTCGATGCCGAACACCGGGAGCTGGTGATGGCCCTGGAGATCGTCCGCGTCCCCGTGCTCAGCGACAATTACGCCTGGCTGGTCCACGACCCGGTCAGCGGCGAAACGGTCGCGGTCGACCCGGGCGAGGCGGCGCCGGTACAGGCCGCCGCCGCGGCACGGGGCTGGACGATCGGCCAGGTATGGACGACGCACTGGCACCCCGACCATACCGGCGGCAACGAGGCGATCCGCGCCGCCGGCGCGCGGATCACCGGCCCCGCCGCCGAAGCCGCCAAGATTCCGACGCTCGACGAGACGGTCGGCGAAGGCGACGTCGTGCGGATCGGTACGGAGGTCGCGACGGTCCTGCACGTGCCCGGCCACACCGCGGGCCATATCGCCTTCCACCTCGCCGATGCGGGCGCGATCTTTACCGGCGACACGCTGTTCGCGATGGGCTGCGGCCGACTGTTCGAGGGCACGCCGGCGGAGATGTTCGCCAACATGCAGCGCTACGCCGCCCTCCCCGACGCGACCGAGGTCTATTGCGGCCACGAATATACCCAGTCGAACGGCCGCTTTGCGCTAACCGTCGAGCCGGACAATGCCGCGCTGGTCGCGCGGATGATGCACGTCGACGAGGCGCGCGCGGCGGGCGAGGCGACGGTGCCGACGACGATCGGGCTGGAGCGGGCGACCAACCCGTTCCTGCGCGCGCGCGATGCGGCCGAGCTCGGCCGGTTGCGCGAGCAGAAAGACACTTTTCCCGGCTGAGCTGTTCGGCCGGGCACGACAGGAGGTTCTCATGAAGACCGCAGGATCGTTGATCGCCGTCGCTCTGCTGGCTGCCGCCTGCACGCAGACCCCGCAGGAACGGATCGCCACGCAGGAGGCCAATGCCGCCGCCGCGGCCAAGCTCGGCAAGCAGCTCGCCGGGCTGACCCCCGGCCCGTCGACATCCTGCATGCCGCGCTTCCCGACGACGCAGGTGCAGGCGTTCGGCCCGACGATCCTCTACACGGTCAGCCGCGGCCTCAAATACCGCAGCGATACCGCCGGCGGCTGCGAGCGTGTCGGGCGCGGCGACATCCTCGTCACCCGCTCGCCGACCGGTCAATTGTGCCAGGGCGACATCGCGACGACGATCGACCAGACAGGCCGGACGTTCAGCGGCAGCTGCTCGTTCGGGCCGTTCGTCCGCTACAGCAAGTCGGGGTCGTGACGCGATGACCCGGCCGCTCGCCGCGCTGGCGCTCGCCCTGCCGTTGCTCGCCGCCGGATCGGACCCGCTCGCGGGCCGTGTCGCAGGGGCTCCACAACGGTGCATCTCCGTGTCGGCAACCAACGGCCCGTCGATCGTCGATGCGAAGACGATCCTCTATACCGAGGGTGCCGGACGCCGGGTCTGGAAGACCGGACCGATCGGCGCCTGCCCGTCGCTGGAGCCGCTGACGACGCTGATCGTCGACATCTACGGCGGGCAATTGTGCCGCAACGACCGGTTTCGCGTACTGACGCCGGGCACCTCGATCCCGTCCGCTTACTGCCGCTTCACCGAATTCACGCCTTATGTGAAGGTCGCGGACGCGCCGAAGCCGGATTGACGGGGACGACGATACACCCCCTGCCCAGCCCGCCCGACTTGGGCTAGCCAGCGCACATGATGACCCGATTCGTCCGACGGCTGAGTGGCGCGATCGTCATCGCGATCGGCGTGGCCGTCGGCGTCTTTCTCGTCGACGGGCGCGCCGACGGCGCGGCCATCGCGCTGGTCGGCGGAATCGCGGTCGCGCTGGCGGCGATGGGCCGCGGCGACGAGGGGCAGGCGACCACCGGGCACACCGGCCCGGATGCGAACCTGCTGCTCGGCGAGGTGCTCGACGTGATCGCCGAACCGGTGCTGCTGGTCCGCGGCGGCATCGTCACCTGCGCCAATGCCGCCGCCGGGGCATTGCTCGGCCGCCATATCGTCGGCGAGGACGTGCGCGTCGCGATCCGCCATCCCGCCGCCGCCGACCGGCTCAGCTCGGGTGCGCCACTGCCCGGCCGGCCGGTCGAGCTGGTCGGGCTCGGCACCCCCGACCAGCGTTGGGAGATGCGGACCGGCGAAACCGGCGACGGCGCTCGCATCGTCCATCTCGTCGACCAGAGCGGCAATTACGCCGCCGAGAAGATGCGCGTCGATTTCGTCGCCAACGCCAGCCACGAACTGCGCACGCCGCTCGCCTCGATCCTCGGCTTCATCGAGACGCTGAACGAGGAGGCAGGTGAGGACCCGGGCCTGCGCAAACGCTTCCTCGACGTGATGTTCGCCGAGGCGCAGCGGATGCAGCGGCTGGTCGAGGATTTGATCTCGCTGTCGCGGATCGAGGCGGAGAAATACCGCCTGCCCGGCGACCGGCTCGACCTCGGCGAGCTGCTCGAGGATGTCGCGGCGGAGATCGCGGCGGCGCGCAGCCCGCGCGCGGACGATGTCGGCGTCACCATCGAACCCGACCTGCCGCAGGCGATCGCCGACGAGGCGCAACTGTCGCAGCTGTTCCACAACCTCATCGGCAATGCGATGAAATATGGCCGCCCCGGCACGCCGGTGACGGTGACGCTGGGGCTCGACCGGTCGGGCCTGCTGCGGCTGACCGTGGTCGACGAGGGCGAGGGCATCGCCCCCCAGCATATTCCGCGCCTGACCGAACGATTTTATCGCGTCGACGCCGGGCGCAGCCGCAGCGTCGGCGGCACCGGCCTGGGCCTCGCGATCGTCAAGCATATCGTCGAGCGGCATCGCGGCCGGCTCGACATCGCCAGCAAGGTCGGCATCGGCACCACCGTCACCGTCGCGATTCCGCCCGCCGAACCGGTTGCCGGGGGCGCTGTCATCAAAGGGTAACCGAACCGTCACACAGGCGGATCGGGGCGACGCGGAGTCGCCCGCGGGGGACCGATGCGCGTTCTACTTATCGGCCTGACGGGGCTCTGCCTCGCAGGTTGTCAGGACCAGGCGAATGGCGGTGGCGGCGGCACGCGGGATCAGATCACCGCGGTCGGCTCGTCCACCGTCTATCCCTTCACGACCCTGATCGCGGAGACGTTCGTCGCGACCAATCCGGACGCGCGGGCCCCGGTGATCGAATCGACCGGCACGGGCGCGGGGATGAAATTGTTCTGCGCCGGCATCGGCGCGGGCCACCCCGATATCGAGGATGCCTCGCGCCGGATGAAGCGCAGCGAATATGCCGCCTGCGAAGCGAACGGCGTCGGCCCGGTGATGGAGATCCAGATCGGCATCGACGGCATCGCCTTTGCCGAGGCGCGCAACGGCCCCGGCATGACGCTGACCCCGGCCGACCTGTATCGCGCACTCGCGGCGACCCCGCTCGGCCGGCGCAACACCGCCAGGCTGTGGCGCGACGTCAATCCGGCGCTGCCGGCGACGCCGATCCAGGTCTATGGCCCGCCCGCGACCAGCGGCACGCGCGACGCGCTCGCCGAGCTGATCCTCACCCGCGGCTGCGAGGCGGTCGATCCGCGCGCGAAGACGCTCGGCCCCGACGCGCACAAGGCGCTTTGCACGCGGGTGCGCGAGGACGGCGCCTATATCGACGCGGGCGAGAACGACAATCTGATCGTCCAGAAGCTCGCCGCCAACCCGACGGCGATCGGCGTGTTCGGCTACAGCTATCTCGAACAGAATGCGGGCAGCGTGAACGGCGTCGCGATCGACGGCGTCAAGCCGACCTATGCGACGATCGCCGCGGGCGCCTATCCCGGATCGCGGCCACTGTATCTGTATGTGAAGAAGGCGCATCTGCGCGCGATCCCCGGCCTCGCGACGTTCCTGCAGCTGTACGCCCGTGCCTGGGGCCCCGACGGCCCGCTGATCCGCCGCGGCCTGATCGCCGCGCCCCCGGCGGTGCGGGCGAAGGCGGCGGCGGTCGTCGCGAACGAGACGCCGCTCGACCCCGCGGAGCTGGGATCGTGACCGGCCTCGCCATCGTCCTCGTCGTCTTCGGCCTCGCGCTGATCGGCTGGCTCGCCGCGCGGATGCGCGCCGCGACGTTCCGCAAGCCCGGGGTCGCGCGGTTCAGCGCCTTGCCCGTCCATTACGGCTATTTCGTCGCGATCTGCGCGCTGGTGCCGCCGCTTTTCTTTCTCGGCGTGTGGAGCCTGACCGCGCCCGCGCTGGTCACCGACGCGGTCGTTGCGACGCCCGCCGCCGCCGCGCTGCCGCCGGCCGGCTTCGAGCGCGCCTCGATCCTCGCCGAAGCGCGCGAACTCGGCGCGGGCCGCAGCTATGGCGCCTTCCACGCGCTGTCCGCCAAACTCGCCCCCGCCTATGCCGACGCGCAGCGCCGTTACGACTGGATCGCCACCGCGGTCGCACTGCTGCTCGCCTTCGCCGGCGGCGGCCTCGCCTTCACCCGCGTCCGCCCCGATTTCGCCGCCCGCACGCAGGTGGAGCGCGGCGTCATGCTGCTGCTGCTCGCCGCATCGCTGATCGCGATCCTGACCACGGTCGGCATCGTCGCCTCGCTGCTGTACGAATCCGCGCGATTCTTCAGCATCGTGCCGGTCGGCGAATTCCTGTTCGGCACGCATTGGAGCCCGCAGGTGATCGACGCGCGCGATCCCGGTGCCAGCCTCGGCGCGGTGCCGCTGTTCTGGGGAACGTTCTTCATCGGCGCGGTCATCGCGATGGCGGTGGCGATCCCGTTCGGGCTGATGAGCGCGATCTACCTCACCCAATATGCCCGCGCCACGACCCGCCGCTGGATGAAGCCGGTGCTGGAGATGCTCGCGGGCGTGCCGACCGTCGTCTACGGCTATTTCGCCGCGCTGACCGTCGCCCCCGCGGTGCGCGAGTTGGGGCTGACGCTCGGCATCGCCAACGCCTCGTCGGAAAGCGCGCTGGCGGCGGGGGCGGTGATGGGGATCATGATTATCCCCTTCGTCTCCTCCATGGCAGACGATTCGATCGCCGCCGTCCCCGCCGCGATGCGCGACGGCAGCCTCGCGATGGGCGCGACCAGTTCCGAAACGATCCGCAAGGTCATCCTGCCCGCCGCCCTGCCCGGCGTCGTCGGCGGCATATTGCTCGCGGTGTCGCGGGCGATCGGCGAGACGATGATCGTCGTCATGGCGGCCAGTGGCGTCGCGACGCTGACCGCCAATCCCTTCGCCAGCACCACCACCGTCACCAAGCAGATCGTCGACCTGCTGACCGGCGAGGCCGAGTTCGACAGTGCCAAGACGCTCGCCGCCTTCGCGCTTGGCCTGACCCTGTTCGTCATCACGCTGGCGCTCAACGTCGTCGCACTGACCGTCGTCAAACGCTATCGGGAAGCCTATGAATAGGACGCGCCAGCCGACCGACTGGAAGGGGGCGGCGTTCCGGCGCCGCACCCGCCGTCGCTATGCCGCCGAGCGCCGCTTCCGGTTGCTGGGCCTCGCCGCGGTGTGGCTGTCGGCGGGCTTCCTCGCCTTCCTGCTCGCCAGCATGCTGTGGCAGGGCGCCAGCGGCTTCCGCCAGACCCGCGTCGCCCTCCCGATCGACCTCGCCGCGGCGAGGCTGGCGGTGACGCCCGCGCAACTCAGGGGCCGCGGCGCCGACCTCGCGCTTGCGGGCGCGGGGCTGGAGGGCGTCGTCGATCGCGCCGCGACGCAGGCCTATGGCGGCGCCGGCACCGACCTGCTGTCGGACGGCGCATGGCTGGTGGTGCGCGACGCGATCAAGCGCGACCCCGCCATGCTCGACCGCCGCGTCACGATCGCAGTTCCCGTCGACAGCGCGCTCGACGTCGCCGCCAAGCATGACGGCAATCCGCAGGCCGAGGCGACGATCGCTCGGCTGACGGCGCAGGGCGTCCTTACCACCGGCTGGAACCTCGGGTTCCTCACCGCTGCCGATTCGACCGATCCGACCCGCGTCGGCATCTGGGGCGCGTTCAAGGGCTCGCTGCTCACCATGGCGGTGACGATCGGCCTCGCCTTTCCGATCGGCGTGCTCGCGGCGCTCTACCTCGAGGAATATGCGCCGCGGAACCGCTGGACCGACCTGATCGAGGTGTCGATCAACAACCTCGCCGCGGTGCCGTCGATCATCTTCGGCCTGCTCGGCCTCGCGGTGTTCCTCGGCACCTTTCACCTGCCACGGTCGGCGCCGCTGGTCGGCGGGCTGACGCTCGCGCTGATGACGATGCCCGTCATCGTCATCGCCGGGCGCAACGCGATCAAGGCGGTGCCGCCGTCGATCCGCGATGCCGCGCTGGCGGTCGGCGCGTCGCCGGTGCAGGTGGTGTTCGACCACGTCCTGCCGCTCGCGCTGCCCGGCATCCTCACCGGCACGATCATCGGCATGGCGCGCGCGCTCGGCGAAACCGCGCCGCTGCTGATGATCGGCATGCGCGCCTTCATCGCCGCGCCGCCGTCGCGGCTCACCGATCCCGCCACCGTGCTGCCGGTGCAGATCTTCCTGTGGTCCGACGACGTCGACCGCGGCTTCGTCGAGAAGACGTCGGCGGCGATCATCGTGCTGCTCGTCTTCCTGCTCGCGATGAACGGCCTCGCCATCTACCTCCGCAACCGTTTCGAGACCCGCTGGTGACCCACAAGATCTCTGCCAAGGACGTCAGCGTCTTCTACGGCGCCAAACAGGCGATCGATCACGTCTCGATCGACGTCGACCAGGACAATGTCGTCGCCTTCATCGGCCCGTCGGGCTGCGGCAAATCGACCTTCCTGCGCACGCTCAACCGGATGAACGACACCGTCGCCAGCGCGCGCGTGACCGGCGAGATCCTGCTCGACGGCGAGGATATCTACGCCCCGTCGATGGACGTCGTGCAGCTGCGCGCGCGCGTCGGCATGGTGTTCCAGAAGCCCAATCCCTTCCCCAAATCGATCTACGAGAACGTCGCCTACGGTCCGCGCATCCACGGCCTCGCCACCGCGCGCGCCGACCTCGACCTGATGGTCGAGCAATCGCTGCGCCGCGCCGGCCTGTGGGACGAGGTGAAGGATCGCCTGTCGGACAGCGGCACCGCGCTGTCCGGCGGCCAGCAGCAGCGGCTGTGCATCGCCCGCGCCATCGCGGTCGATCCGGAGGTGATCCTGATGGACGAACCGTGCAGCGCGCTCGACCCGATCGCGACCGCGAAGATCGAGGAGCTGATCCACGGGCTCAAGGGCCGCTACGCGATCGTCATCGTCACCCACAACATGCAGCAGGCGGCGCGCGTCTCGCAGCAGACCGCCTTCTTCCACCTCGGCCAGCTGGTCGAGTTCGGCCGGACGGGCGACATCTTCACCAACCCGCGGGAGGAACGCACCCGCGACTATATCACCGGGCGGTACGGCTAATGGTAGATCATACGGTCAAGGCGTTCGACGCCGACATCGGCCAGCTGCGGGGTATGATCTCGCAGATGGGCGGGCTGGCGGAGGATGCGATCGCGCTGGCGATGCAGGCGTTGCAGCGCCCCGACCCGGCGCTCGCCGCACGCGTCCGCGCCGACGACAAGGCGATCGACGCGATCGAATCCGAGGTCGAGCGGCTCGCCGTCCGCATCATCGCGCTGCGCGCGCCGATGGCGGTCGACCTGCGCGAGGTGGTGGCGGCGCTGAAGATCGCCGCGGTCGTCGAACGCATCGGCGATTACGCCAAGAACATCGCCAAGCGCGTGCCGATGATAGACGGCGAACACCGGATCGAACCAATCTCGCTGCTGCCGTCGATGGCGCGGATGGCGAGCGACATGGTCCGCGCCGCGCTCGACGCCTTCGCCGCGCGCGATCCCGAGGCGGCGATGCGCGTCGTCGAAAGCGATGCCGCGCTCGACGATTTCTACGACAGCATCTTCCGCACGCTGGTGACCTATATGGTCGAGAATCCGCGCACGATCAGCCAGGTCGCCCACCTGCTGTTCGTCGCCAAGAATCTGGAACGGATCGGCGACCACGCCACCAACGTCGCCGAGATGGTCTATTTCGCCGCAACCGGCACCCAGATGGCCGACCGCGACCGCGGCGGCGCCACTTCCGAGGACGAACGCTGATGGCACGCGCATCCATGCTGCTGGTCGAGGACGATGCCGCCCTCGCCGAACTGCTGATCTATCATTTCAAACGCGAGGATTTCGAGGTCGCGCACACGCCCGACGGCGAGGAGGCGCTGCTGCTCGCCAAGGAAAAGGCGCCCGACATCGTCCTGCTCGACTGGATGGTCGAGGGGCTGTCGGGCATCGAGGTCTGCCGTCGCCTGCGCCGGATGACCGAGACGCAGAACGTGCCGATCATCATGCTGACCGCGCGCGGCGAGGAAGAGGATCGCATCCGCGGCCTCGAGACGGGCGCCGACGATTACGTCACCAAGCCCTTCTCGCCGCGCGAACTGGTCGCCCGCGTCAGCGCGGTGCTGCGTCGCGTCCGGCCGGCGCTGGCGGGCGAGGCGCTGACCTATGACGATATCGAGATGGACACGGTCGGCCACAAGGTCCGCCGCTCGGGCGAGGTCGTGCCGTTGGGGCCGACCGAATTCCGGCTGCTCAAGCATTTCCTCGAACATCCCGGCTGGGTGTTCAGTCGCGAACGGCTGCTCGACGCGGTCTGGGGCCATGACAGCGACATCGAGAGCCGCACCGTCGACGTCCATATCCGCCGCCTGCGCAAGGCGATCAACGTCGGCGACCGCCCCGACCTGATCCGCACCGTTCGCTCGGCCGGCTATTCGCTCGATTCGGGCGCATAATAGAATCGGGCGCGAAACGAAGGAGAAAACTTTCGGTTGGGGCGTTGGGCTGGGGCGCTGACGTATTTCAGTGCATGAGATTCCAAAGGAGACTCCGCGATGAAGCTCATCTTGCTGGCCGCCACGGCCCTGATCGCCGCCCCCGTCATGGCGCAGACGACCCCGGCGCCGGCCGACGCGCAGACCGCGCCGGCCGGCACGCCCGATCAGACCATGACGCCCGCACCGGCCGATCCCGCCGCAGCGCCGGCCGATCCGGCAGCGGGTCCTCCCCCCGCCGACGCCGCCAGCGCACCGGCACCGCAGGCGTCCGCGCCCGCGCCGATGGCGACCGGTTCGGGAACGCCTGCCGGCGGCTATGCCCCGACGGGTTCGGCGCTGAGCGGCGGCACCCCCGGCGCGACGCTGCCCCCGGTCTTCCGTCCGGCGCCGACCCCGGATCAGGCCTATCCGGCCCCGGCACCGCTGGCCAAATATCCGGTCTGCAAGAAGGGCCAATACGACCAGTGCATCCAGCGCGGCGGCAAGTAAGCCCCGCGCATCGGCGACCGGCATGACCGGTTGCCAGATGCCACTTACCGTTTAGGGAAAGGCGCTCCAACGATAGAGAGGAGCGCCTTTTTCATGTCCCCCATTCGCTTCGACGGCAAGGTCGCGATCGTCACCGGTGCCGGCGGCGGTCTCGGTCGCCAGTACGCACTCGAACTCGCCCGTCGCGGCGCGCGGGTGGTGGTCAACGATCTGGGCGGCGCGCGCGACGGCACCGGCCATTCCGACGCCGCACTGGCGGTGGTCGAGGAGATCCGCGCGGCGGGCGGCGAGGCGATGTCGAACGGCGGCAACGTCGCCGACTTCGACCAGATGGTCGACATGGTCGCCGCGGCGAAACAGGCCTGGGGCGGCGTGCACATCCTCATCAACAACGCCGGCGTCCTCCGCGACAAGACCTTCGCCAAGATGGACCCGGCGGATTTCGAATTCGTCGTCCGCGTCCACCTGCTCGGCTCCGCCATGGCGACCAAGGCGTGCTGGGAGACGTTCCGCGAACAGAATTACGGCCGCGTGCTGATGACCGCCTCGTCCACCGGCCTGTTCGGCAATTTCGGCCAGGCGAATTACGGCGCGGCGAAGATGGGCCTCGCCGGCCTCACCAAGACGCTGGCGATCGAGGGCGCGAAGAACGACATCCGGGTCAACACGATCGCCCCCACCGCCGGCACGCGCATGACCGAGGACCTGTTCCCCGCCGCCGCATTCGAGGCCTTCGCCCCCGAAAAGGTCGCCCCCGGCGCGCTCTACCTCGTCAGCGAGGACGCGCCGACCAACGTCATCCTCGGCGCCGGCGCGGGCGCGTTCCAGGCCTCCTACGTCACGCTCACCCGCGGCACGCTGCTGACCGGCGACGACCTGTCCCCCGAAGGCGTCGCGGCGCATTGGGACGCGATCACCGACCGGACCGGCGAGATCGTGCCGAAGACGGGCGCGGAACAGGCGATGACGGTCGGCAAGCTGCTGCAGGGCGGTTGAGGTCGCACGGGGTGTATTGATTAAACAATACACCCCTGATACCCTCCCGGCGTCAACAGGGAGGATCACCATGTACAGCGAAAGCGACATCGATGGCGCGGTGACGGCGGGGGCGATCTCCCCCGCCGCCGCCGCGGCGCTGCGCGCCCACGTCGCCACCAGCCACGCCGCGCCGGCGGTGGACGAGGAGCATTTCCGGCTGCTCACCGGGTTCAACGACATCTTCGTCGCCATCGCGCTGGTGCTGCTGCTCGTCGCGGTCGGCCAGATCGGCATGGCGATCACGCCAGCCGCAGGCGGCACGCTGGTCGCCGCCGCATCCTGGGGCCTCGCCGAATATTTCACCACGCGCCGCCGCATGGCCTTGCCGAGCATCCTGCTGCTGATCGCCTTCGTCGGCGGCGTCGCGGGCGCGCTGTTCGGCCTCGTCGAGACGGTCGCGCCGCATATCGACGGACGCGCCGGTGCGCTGGCAGCGGCGGGCGTCGCCCTTGCCGCGGCGGGGGCGGCATGGCTGCACTGGCGGCGGTTCATGGTGCCGATCACCGTCGCCGCGGGGGCCGCGGCGCTGGTCGGAACCGCGATCGGTCTCGCCCTCGCCGCTGTGCCGACGATCGAGCAGGCGGTGTGGCCGCTGCTGCTGGTCGGTGGCCTCGCCGTCTTCGCCACCGCAATGCGCTGGGACATGAGCGACACGCAGCGCCGCACCCGCCGCTCCGACGTCGCCTTCTGGCTGCACCTCGCCGCCGCACCGATGATCGCGCATTCGATCTTCCAGATGCTCGGGGTGTTCCGCGGCGAGATCGGCGCGGGCATGGCGCTGGTGGTGCTGGCGCTCTACGTCGGCTTCGCTGCGATCGCGCTGGCGGTCGACCGGCGGGCGCTGCTGGTCAGCGGCCTCGCCTATGTGCTGGCCGCGCTCTACGCGCTGTTCCGCAGCGCCGGCGCGATCGAGCTGGGCGCGGCACTGACCGCCTTCGTCATCGGATCGGCACTCCTCAGCCTCTCCGCCTTCTGGCAGCCGATGCGCCGCGCCGTAGTCACCGCGCTGTCGCAGTCGCTGCGCCACCGCCTGCCCGCGGTGGCATAGACCTGACCGACCGGCGGCGGGCCTAGCCCCGCCGCCATTTCGTCCACAGATGCCGCGCCAGCATCGCCGGCGGCATGCGCAGCCAGTGCGAACGGATATAGAAGACCAGCCGCGTCAGCGGGCGGATTGGTCGGCCCCAATCGTCGCGGGCGAGCAGGCGGCGCAGATACAGCCGGTCGCTCCAGCCCGGCGCCTCGACCGGCGGCGGCGTCCCGAACAACCGCCGGCTCAGCCGCAGCGCCCGCGCCATCTCGCGCGCCAGTCCGTGATGCCGCGCCCGCGCCGCCAGCCCGTCGTCGCCATGCTCCCCGATCAGGCAGTGGATGTCCCACAGGTTGCGCAGGCCCCCCGCCAGATCGCCGTCCGCGAACAGATGCGCCGCCGCATGCACCGCCATGTCGTCGGGCGACAGCAGCGACAGACCGTTGCCGAGCGGTTGCGCATCGACCAGCAGCGCCGGAGCGTCCGGCCGAATCCGCGCGGTCAGCGGCAGGATCGTATGGTGGACGTCGATCATCCGGTCGCGCTCGCGATGGATCAGCGGCGGCAGCTCGTGCATCCAGCGACGGTAATAGGCGTCGTCATAGGGATCGGGCTTGACCCATTCCCACCCCGCCGCAAGCAGTGCCGCCTCGACCGCGTCCAGCGCATCCCGCGGCACCAGAATGTCGAGGTCGCCGATCGACCGACCCCGCCCCGCCGACAGTCCGCCCGCGACGAAGGCGGTGCCCTTCAGCAACACCACCGCGCATCCCAGCGGCGCCAGCGCCCGCCGCGCCATCTCCGCCTCCCACAAGGCGGCACGGCGGCCGTTCTCGGCGGCGGTGCGCGCATCCGCCAGCAGCAGCGCGACATCCTCGGGCAGCGGCAATCCGTCGAGCCGATAGGCCAGCGTCCCCAGCAATTGCTCGGCACGCGCGGTGGTGATGAGCCCGATCCAGTCGGTGTCGAGCGTCAGCGACTGCGGATCGGCGAGCGCGCGGGCGAGGGTCAGAGCGTCCGCCACAACGCCTCCACCTGCGCCACCGCCGCCGCGCCGTCGGGATAGTCGATCGCCTGCGCCGGCACCGTCCGCACCAGCCGCGTCAGCGTCGCGAACCCCGCCTCGCCCATGGCGACGTAATTGGTCGACGCCTGCGTCAGCCGGACGAACGCCTCGCTGCCGCGCACCGGCAGCGTCTCGGCCGCATGGCCGTAGCGGGGGAAGAGCAGCAGCACCGGCCGCGCCGGTTCGTCCATCGCCCCCACCGCCAGCCCGTCCGGCACCATGTGGCGGATGTCGCCCTTCGGCGTCCCCGCCAGCAGCGGCCCGAACCGCGCGTCGGGCTGCGCCGCCATTGCCGCGGCGATCCCCGCATTCTTGAGGCTGATGAGCCGGGGAAAGGCGTGGACGAGTCCGGTCTCCGGATCGATCAGCGCGAATTCGTCGCCCATGAACCGCCAGCCCTTCGCCGCGAGCAATGTCGCCAGCGTCGATTTGCCCGCGCCCGATTCGCCGGTCATCAGCAGCGCACGCCCGTCGCGCTCGACGCAGGAGGCGTGGAGCAGCAGGTGGCGCCGGCCGCCGAGCGCCAGTTGCAGGTTCATCGCCATTTCCGCGGCGAGCAGCCCCTGCGCCAGCGGCAGCGGCGCCGCCTCGGGCAGCGTATAGTCGCCGGCGATGCGGATCGACGGGCGCACCAGACGCCGCCACGGCCGCGTCGCCTCCAGCCGGACGGTGAAGTCGGGCAGGTTGGGCGAGGGATAATAACGGTACAATTCGCGCAGCTGGTCGATCGGCTCGCGCCAGTCGCTGCCGACGCGAAAGCCGATCGGCCCGATCCGCACCGAAAAGACGTGCCTCATGCCGCCTCGACCAGCCCGGCGACCATCAGTTCGTCGAGCCGGGCGGCAAGCGCGGCGCGGTCGGCATCGGCCAGATCGAACCGGTCGGCGAGCCGCGCGAGCAGTGCGTCGAGGTCGAGCGGTTCGTCGGCCAGCACCGTCAGTATCTCGGGCGCGGGGCTGGCGAGCAGATGCGTGATGCCCGACGGACGATGGAACACGGCGGTGAAGGCGTCGAGCCCGGCGGTCAGCAGCGCCTCGGCGGGCGGGGCGCGATAGCGCACGGCCGTCAGGCGCGGGGCATCTGCAACGAGGCGAAGCAGGTGAAGCCGCCCTGCCCGCGCTGCAACCGGCGGATATAGCTGACATAGGCGCGGTTGCTGTCATAGGTCGTGCCGGGCAGCTGGCCGCCGGCGAGCGCACGCTTGACCTCCTCGCCCTTGAACGGCCGCGCGGCGGGCGGGAACGCGCCTTTGGTGCCGGGCGCGACGACGTTGCCGGCGGGATCGATGAAGCGCCCTGCCCGCCCCAGGTCGGGCACCGGGATCTGGCAGTTCATCACCGAACCGGCGGTCTGCGCCAGCGCCGGGCGGATCGACACGACCGCACCCGCCGTCACCGCGCCGAGCATCAGCACGCGTCGCCGGGTCGAGACAGAATCGTCCCCGGCTTGCGCTTCGTCCTGGCCGTCGGTCGGCGTCGCGTCGTTCATGGCACCCCTGCTAGACGACGCTGAGTTTCACATTCGCCAACCACTGGCAAGCGCCGCAACACGTGCCATCGCGAGACGACGGGGGCGCCCGCCGTCTCGCTATCGGCCTGGGATTACAGCACGAAGCGGCTGAGGTCGGTGTTGCGGGCGATTCCGGCGAGCTGGCGGTCGACATAGGCGGCGTCCACGACCACGCTTTCGGTGCGATCCTCCGCGTCGAAGCTCACCTCCTCGAGCAGCTTCTCCATCACCGTCTGCAACCGGCGTGCGCCGATATTCTCGACCTGCCCGTTCACCTCGGCGGCGATGCGCGCGATCGCGGCGATGCCGTCTTCGGTGAAGCTCACCTCCGCGCCTTCGGTCGCCAGCAGCGCCTTGTACTGCAGCGGCAGCGACGCCTTGGTGTCCGACAGGATCGCGATGAAATCCGCCTCGGTCAGGCCCTTCAGCTCGACGCGGATCGGCAGGCGGCCCTGCAATTCGGGCAGGAGGTCGGACGGCTTGGCGACGTGGAACGCGCCGCTGGCGATGAACAGGATATGGTCCGTCTTCATCGGGCCGTATTTGGTCGCGACCGTGGTGCCCTCGATCAGCGGCAACAGGTCGCGCTGCACGCCTTCGCGGCTGACCGATCCACCGCGCACGTCGCTGACCGCGATCTTGTCGATCTCGTCGAGGAAGACGATGCCGTTGGCCTCCGCATCCGCCAGCGCGGTGCGGCTGACCTCGTCCTGGTCGAGCCGCTTGTCCGCTTCCTCCTCGACCAGCTTGTCCCACGCCGCGCGCACGCCGATCTTGCGGCGCTTCAGCTGCTGACCGCCGCCGAACGATTTCATCATCTCGCCGAGGTTTATCATCTGTGCGCCTGCGCCCGGCACCTCGAACGGCGTCGCGGGCGCCTGTTCCAGCTCGATCTCGATCTCGGTCGCATCGAGGTGGCCGTCGGCGAAGCGCTGCTTGAAGCTCTCGCGCGTCGCCTGGCTGCTGTCCTTGCCGACCAGCGCGTCGAGCAGGCGCTTCATCGCCGCCTCCTCCGCCTTGTCCTTCACCGCGACGCGGCGCCGTTCCTTCTCCAGCCGGATCGCTTCCTCGACCAGGTCGCGCGCGATCTGTTCGACGTCGCGGCCGACATAGCCGACCTCGGTGAACTTGGTCGCCTCGACCTTGACGAACGGCGCATCGGCCAGCTTGGCGAGGCGACGGCTGATCTCGGTCTTGCCGCAGCCGGTGGGCCCGATCATCAGGATGTTCTTGGGCGTCACCTCGTCGCGCAGGTCGGCGGACAATTGCTGGCGGCGCCAGCGGTTGCGCATCGCCACCGCGACCGCGCGCTTGGCGTCGGACTGGCCGATGATATGGGCGTCGAGCGCGGCGACGATCGCCTTGGGGGTCAGGTTCTGGTTCATGGGTTTCTTCTTGCCCCTCCGCTTCAGAGGAGGGGTAGGGGGTGGAGACGTCTCGGGCGGTAGCCGTTGTGGACAGGCCCCACCCCAACCCCTCCCCTGAAGGAGAGGGGATTTCCGGCGTTACGTATCGCTGTCCATCAATTCGATGGTGGTCCGGTCGTTGGTATAGACGCAGACCTCGGCGGCGATCGCCATCGCCTTGCGGCACACCGTCTCGGCATCCGCCTCGTAATCGACCAGCGCCCGCGCCGCGGCGAGCGCGTAATTGCCGCCCGATCCGATCGCGGCGACGCCATTCTCCGGCTCCAGCACGTCGCCGTTGCCGGTGAGGATCAATGTCACGTCCTTGTCGGCGACGATCATCATCGCCTCCAGATTGCGGAGGAATTTGTCGGTGCGCCAGTCCTTGGCCAGCTCGACCGCGGCGCGCATCAGCTTGCCCTGATGCCGCTCCAGCTTCGCCTCGAGCCGCTCGAACAGCGTGAAGGCATCCGCGGTCGCGCCGGCGAAGCCGCCGATGACCTGCCCGTCCGCGCCGAGGCGGCGGACCTTCTTGGCATTGGGCTTCATCACGGTCTGGCCCATCGAAACCTGGCCGTCGCCGATGACGACGACCTTGCCGTTGCGCCTGACCGACAGAATGGTGGTGCCATGCCAGACCGGCATGGAATGTGGATCGTTCCCGCTCATGCCGCGCGATGTAGGGTGGCGGGTGGCGGGGTGCAAAGGGTGCGCTGCGGTTAGATCGCCAGGTCGATTTGATTCACGCGGAGACGCGGAGAAGGGTCTGGCGCGCAGAGGCGCTGAGGACGCAGAGAAGGAACCAGCGGCGCAGCCCCCTCATCGCTCTTGCCCGATCGTTCGGGGTGAAGGGTAGATCGGCCTGCGGCGCTGACATTCCCCTCTGCGTCCTCTGCGCCTCTGCGCCTCTGCGCGCAAAAAACCTTCTCCGCGTCTCCGCGTCTCCGCGTGAACCAAACCTTCCTGGCGGCTTCGCGAGACCGAAACCCTATTCCACCCCCCGGACCTTCCCCCACGCCCGCGCCGCGGTATAGCCGAGATAGCCCGTCCCGAACAAAGCGTACAAAGGCTCCGGGATCGCCGCCAGATACGCCCCCATCCCCCGTGCCATCGCCGCCGCGGTCGCGGGGCTGACCGCGCCGATCACGCTCATCGGGATCGCCCACAGCAGCAACGCGTACATCACGTAGAGGAACGTCGGCCGTGCCCGCCGCACCCAAGGATCGGGCGTCACGACAGCCGCTCCGCCAGCCACCCGTACAGGAACGCCTCGTTCGCTGGCCGCCGCTCGGCGAGCGCGACATAATGCTCCCCCTGCAAGGCATCGACCGCACGCACCAGCACGCGCTCCCCCGCCGCCCCGCGCCGCGCGAGGAACGCGTCGAGCGCCGCCAGCGTCCGCGCGCCGATCGCCCGGTCGAGCGCCAGATCGGCATAATCGCTCGCCCCGCGGTTGAGCGCGTTGAGCGCGCGCTGAAGGAACCCGATCGCGGTCGCGGTCCCCATGTTGACGCCGGTGTCGAACAGCTCCGCCGCGAGCAGGGGCGCACGGGACGCGATGCGATCGAACCCCGGCGCGCGCCAGTAGACGCGCTCGTAGATCGCCGCCGCCACCGCGCGCGGCATATCCCGGATCGGCCCGTGATAGCCGTTGGCGCGCGCCACCGCGATCGTGATCCCCCAGCGCGTCGCCCCGCCGCGATCCGCGGGATGGTCGACATAACCGCCCTCCCGCGCGATCAGCTTCTCGATCAATACAGCCGGATTCATCGTCCCTTCCCCCTGTCGTACCCGCGCGAGGGATCATGCCTCACGCGAGTAGGACAGCGGATTCTGAACGGCGGCCGGGAATGCCGCTTCGTCAGGCGCTTGGCCGGGGCGCCCGGCGACGCCGCTCCATCACCCGGTCCGCCTGTTGCGCCGCAGCACGAAGCGGGGTAACCCGCGGTCATTCGCAAGGACCCGGTGCAATTCCGGGTGGCTATTCCGGCCGCCGATCCGCCGGACAACATGATACCGCGCCCGACATCCTCCCATCGCCGCCGCTGCGATGCCCGTCCGCGCGGTCCATGCGGACCTGTTCATGACCCCATATTTCTCCCGCTACCGTGCCGAATGGTACAGCGGCGCCGCCAATGCCCGCCGCGACGTCCTCGCCGGCATGGTCGGCACCTTCGCGCTCATACCAGAAGTCATTGCCTTCTCCTTCGTCGCCGGCATCGATCCCGAGGTCGGCCTGTTCGCCTCGTTCGTCATCGGCATCGTCATCGCGATCTTCGGCGGGCGACCGGCGATGATCTCCGGCGCGGCGGGGTCGGTCGCGCTGGTCGCCGCCGCGCTCGTCCACAGCCACGGCCTGTCCTATCTGCTCGGCGCGACGATCCTCGCGGGCGTGTTCCAGATCGCCTTCGGGTTGTTCAAGCTCGACGTGCTGATGCGCTTCGTGTCGCGATCGGTGCGTACCGGCTTCGTCAACGCGCTGGCGATCCTGATCTTCTCCGCGCAGGTGCCGCAAATGGTGGACGTCAGCTGGCACACCTATGCGATGATCGCGCTGGGCCTCGCGATCATCTATCTGCTGCCCCGCGTCAGCGATGCGATCCCGTCGCCGCTGATCTGCATCGTCGTTCTGACCGCGATCGGCATCGCCTTTCCGATGCCGCTGCACACCGTCGCCGACCTCGGGCGGTTGCCGGCGTCGCTGCCGCATTTCGCCCTCCCCGCGCTGCCGCTCGAATGGCGGACGCTGGGGATCATCGCGCCCTATGCGCTGGCGATGGCCGCGGTAGGTCTGCTGGAATCCCTGATGACCGCGCGGGTCGTCGACGACCTGACCGAGAGCAACAGCGACAAGGCGCAGGAATGCACCGGCCTCGGCCTCGCCAATGTCGCAGCCGGCCTGTTCGGCGGCATCGCGGGGTGCGGAATGATCGGCCAGACCGTCGGCAACGTCCGCTATGGCGGACGCGGGCGGCTGTCGACCTTGGTCGCGGGCGTCTTCCTGCTCGTCGTGATGGTGCCGCTGCGACCATGGGTGGCGCAGGTGCCGGTCGCGGCGCTGGTCGCGATCATGATTATGGTGTCGGCGAGCACCTTCTCATGGGGCTCGCTGCGCGACCTTGCCCGGCATCCCAAGGTGTCCGGCGCGGTGATGCTCGCGACCGTCGCGGTGACGGTGGCGACGCACGATCTGTCGATGGGCGTCGCGGTCGGCGTACTGATGAGCGGCGTGTTCTTCGCGTTCAAGGTGACGCGCCTGATGCGGGTCGAAACCGGCTATGACGCCGCGAGCGACACGCGCACCTATGACGTGTCGGGTCAGGTGTTCTTCGCAAGCGCGGAGATCTTCGCCGACCGTTTCGACCTGCGCGACACCGCCGGGCGCGTGCGGATCGACCTGACGCAGGCGCATCTGTGGGACATTACCGCAGTCGGCGCGCTGGAGGAGGTCGTCTCCAAATTGCGCGCGCATGGCATCGCAGTCGAGGTCGTCGGCCTGAATACGGCGAGCAGCGTGCTGGTCGACCGTCACGCGCCGCTGGTGATGGGCTGACCCAAAGAGGCCCCTCCCGTCGGGGAGGGGCTATCGCAGGATCAATACACCCGCTTCTTCGGCTTGATGTACTCGACGTCGTCGGTCAGCGTATAGTCGTGCACCGGACGGTAATCGATCGCCGTCGCACCGCCGACGCCGCCCCAGCCGGTGAAGGTCGTGATGGTGTGCTTCATCCAGTTCGCGTCGTCGCGATCGGGATGATCCTCGTTCACATGCGCGCCGCGCGATTCCTTGCGGTTCGCCGCCGAATCGATCGTCACCACCGCCTGCGCGACCAGATTGTCGAGCTCCAGCGTCTCGATCAGGTCGGTGTTCCAGATCAGGCTGCGGTCGTTGACCTGCACGTCCTCCATCTTGCGATAGATGCCCTTCATCAGCGACCGGCCCTCGGTCAGCAGCGCATTGTCGCGGAACACCGCGCAATGCTTCTGCATCGTGCGCTGCATCTCGCCGCGGATTTCTGCGGTCGGAATGCTGCCGGCGGCGTTGCGGAACTTGTCGAGACGGGTCAGCGACAGCTCCTCCGAACCCTTGGGCAGCGGGTTGTGCGTGCCGTTCGGCTTGCAGATGTCGGCGATCCGCTTGCCGGTCGCGCGGCCGAACACGACGAGATCGATCAGCGAGTTCGAGCCAAGGCGGTTGGCGCCATGGACGGAGACGCACGCCGCCTCGCCCACCGCGAACAGGCCGGGGACGACCGTGTCGGGGTTGCCATCGACGAGGTTGACGACCTCGCCGTGGAAGTTGGTCGGGATGCCGCCCATGTTGTAATGCACCGTCGGCGTGACGGGGAGCGGCTGGCGCGTCAGGTCGACGCCCGCGAAGATCTTGCCCGTCTCGGTGATGCCCGGCAGCCGCTCGTGCAGCACCTTGGGATCGATATGGTCGAGGTGCAGGAAGATATGGTCGCCGTTCTTGCCGACGCCGCGGCCTTCGCGCATCTCCATCGCCATCGAACGGCTGACGACGTCGCGCGAGGCGAGGTCCTTCGCCGACGGGGCATAGCGCTCCATGAAGCGCTCGCCCTCAGAGTTGGTCAGGTAACCGCCTTCGCCGCGCGCGCCTTCGGTGATGAGCACGCCCGCGCCGTAGATGCCGGTCGGGTGGAACTGGACGAACTCCATGTCCTGGAGCGGCAGGCCGGCGCGCAGCACCATGCCGCCGCCGTCACCCGTGCAGGTATGCGCCGAGGTCGCCGAGAAATAGCAGCGCCCGTAGCCGCCGGTCGCGAGCACGGTGTTGTGCGCGCGGAAGCGGTGGATCGAGCCGTCCTCCATGCACAGCGCGACGACGCCGCGGCACTGGCCGTTCTCCATGATGAGATCGAGCGCGAAATATTCGACGTAGAAGTCGGCATCGTAGCGCAGCGACTGCTGGTACAGGGTGTGCAGCATCGCATGGCCGGTGCGATCGGCGGCGGCGCAGGTGCGCTGCGCGGGGGGACCTTCGCCCATGTTCTGCATCATGCCGCCGAACGGGCGCTGGTAGATGCGGCCCTCTTCCGTGCGGCTGAACGGCATGCCGGCATGCTCCAGCTCGTACACCGCGGCGGGCGCCTCGCGGACCATATATTCGATCGCGTCCTGGTCGCCGAGCCAGTCCGACCCCTTGACGGTGTCGAACATGTGCCACGTCCAGTGATCCGGCCCCATGTTGCCGAGGCTGGCGGCGATGCCGCCCTGCGCCGCGACGGTGTGGCTGCGGGTCGGGAACACCTTGGTGATGCAGGCGGTCTTCAGGCCGTTCTGCGCGCATTCCATGACGGCGCGCAGCCCAGAGCCGCCCGCGCCGACGACAACGGCGTCATAGGTATGGTCGATGATCTTGTAGGCGGCGCTCATGCGGCGGCTCCGAAGGCGACCTTGAGGATCGCAAAAATGGCGGTCGCGGCGGTCGCGACGGTGAAGAAGTTGAGCAGCAGCATGTAGGCGACGCGCTTCTCGCCGTGCTGGTAATCCTCGATCACCACCTGCAGTCCGAGGCGGAAGTGGTAGAAGACCGACACGATCAGCAGCAGCATCGGCACTGCCGCCCAGCTGTTCTGCAACCAGCTGTGGACGCTGGCATAGTCATAGCCCGGCATGCGCAGCAGGGCGAAGACGAACCAGAGCGTCAGGAACAGGTTGGACCCTGCGGTGACGCGCTGGCGCCACCAGTGATGCGCGCCTTCCTTGGCGCTGCCGAGGCCGCGGACGCGGCCGATGCTGGTGCCCGAACCCATTACTTCATCCCCAGGTAGAACCAGAAGGCCGCGGTCAGGACGAACCCGCCGGCGATCACGATCAGGCTGAACATCTTGTTGCGCTTCAGTTCGAAGGCCGCGCCCGCGTCCATGACGAGGTGCCGGATGCCGTTCAGCATGTGCGTGAAGAAGGCATAGGTGATGCCGATCCCGACGACCCAGCCGATCACGTTGAGATTGCCGGCGTCCGTCGTGAACACGCCGCGGAACGTCGCATAGGCCTCCGCGCCCGACGCGATCGCGGCGAGCCACCAGACCAGCAGGACCGTGCCGACGGTCGCCATGCCGGATCCGGTCGCGCGATGGAGAATGGAGACCAGCATATGCGGCCCCCAGCTGTAGTGGAGCTTCAGGAAGCCCGAAAAGAGATGCGGGCTGCGCGGACGCGCCGGTGTGCGGGATGCCATGAACGGTCCTCGGGCAAAATCGAATGCATTGCCTATTAGGCCGCCAGTGCTGCGATGCAACCCATCGCTTCGGCTTGCCGCAGCAACGCGCCGACGGATCGCTCGCCTAGAAGCCTTCGGGCAGGTCGATCGCGCCGACCAGTTCGCGATAGCGGGCGATGGCGTAGCGATCGGTCATGCCGGCGATGAAGTCGGCGATGTGGCGACTGCGTTCCGGCTCGCTCGTCGGCACGTCGACCGACCAGTCCGCGCTCATCGCCGCCGGATCGGCGCGATAGGCGGCGAACAGCCCGCTGACGATGCCGTGCGCCGCATCCGCCGCCTCGAGCTGGCGGGGGTGATGATAAAGATTGGCGTACATGAAGCGTTTGAGGTCGCGTTCCTCCTCGCGCATCGCTGGCGAGAAGCCGCACAGCGCCTCGCCTGCCTGCCGGACGTCGTCCGCGCTGCCGACGCCCGATGCGGCGACGCGGCGACGCGTCTCCTCGATCAGGTTGTTGACCATCGTGCCGATCTGGCTGCGAACGAGTTCGCTCGCCAGCCGCTTGGGCGCGACCTCCGGAAAGCGCGCGCAGGCCGCGTCCCAGCCGCGCGCGACGATCGGCACCGCGAGCAATTGGTCGAGCGTCAGCAGCCCAGCGCGCAGGCCGTCGTCGATGTCATGATTGTCATAGGCGATGTCGTCGGCGATCGCCGCCACCTGCGCTTCAAGGCTGGCATGCGTCGTCAGGTCGAGCGGAAAGGCCGCATCCGCCTCGCGCAGCGCCCAGCCGGGATGGCGGACGGGGCCGTTGTGCTTGGCCAGTCCCTCCAGCGTCTCCCAGGTCAGGTTGAGCCCGTCCCAGCGCGGATAAGGCCGCTCGATATGGGTCAGCGCCCGCAGCGTATGGCCGTTGTGGTCGAAACCGCCGGCATCGGCCAGCGCCGCCTTCAGCGCATCCTCGCCGGCATGGCCGAACGGCGGATGGCCGATGTCGTGCGCGAGGCACAGCGCCTCGGTCAGGTCCTCGTTCAGCCCCAGCACGCGCGCGATCGTCCGGCCGATCTGCGCGACCTCGAGGCTGTGGGTCAGGCGGACCCGGAAATGATCGCCGTCGGGCGACAGGAACACCTGCGTCTTGTGCCGCAGCCGGCGGAAGCTGATCGAGTGGATGATCCGGTCGCGATCGCGCTGGAAATCGTCGCGGGGGCCACGGACCGCGAGAGGCGCGGTCCCTGTCTGTTCCTCGTGAAGGCGACCTTTGCTGCGCGCCGGGTTCGAGGCCCAGGGCGCGCGCACGCTCACTTGGCGGGCAATTTCGTCACGGCCTGCCCGGCATCGCTGCTGAAGGTGAAGGCCGAGACGCCCGCCTTGGCGAGCTGGTTGACGAAGGTGCGCGCCTCCGCGTCGGTCTTGAACGGGCCGGTCAGCACGCGATTGGTCGCACGCAGCGGCGTCGACCAGCCGCCGCGGCTGCCGAACACTGCCGGCGCCTTCGCTTTCACCGCGGCATAGGCCTTGGGCAGGTCGCCTTCATAGGCACCGCCCGCGACCTGCACCCAGATGCGCGCCGGATTCGCGCGCGCCGCCTTCTTCTCCTCGGCCGCCGCCTTGGCCTCGGCGAGCTTCTTCTCATCGGCAATCTTCTTCGCCGCGAGCGCCTTTTTGTCCGCGACCGCCTTGCGATCCGCCGCACGCTTCTCCGCCGCGGTCTTGATCGCCAGCGCCTTTTCGGCGGCGGCGTCGCGCGCTTCCTTGGCCTTCGCCTCCGCCATAACCCGCGCGGCGGTGTCGACCGGCGGCACGGCGGCAACCGGCGCGGCCCGGACCGGCTCGACGACGCCGAGTTCCGACGCCGGAATCGACAGGCCCGCAACGATCCGCGCGAGCACCGAATCGGCTTCGGCGCGCGACGGCGGCGCGGTGAAGTTCGCGGGCGGCGGCGCAGCGGCCGGCGACACCGCCGCGACCTGAACCGGTGGCGTCGGCGCGATCGCCGCAGGCGCCGGGGCGGCGGTGGCGACCGTCGGCTGCGTCGGCGAGGACGTGAAGCCCGGCGTCGGCGTGACTTGCGGGCGCGGCTGTGCGGGCACGGGCTGGACGAGCGTCGCGGCGGCGACCTGCGTCGGTGCCGGCTGTGCCGGAACGATGGCGGCGGTCGTCGGTGGCGGCGTCGGGGCCTTCGCCAGCACGGCGAGGTTCGCGGCCTCGGCCGTCGTCGGTGCCGGAGGACGGGTTACGGGGTTCGACACGGGCGCGGGTGTCGGCGCGATGGTGGCGGGCAACGGGTTCGACGCCGCGCTCGCCAGCGTCACCGGCGCGGCGGATGGCGGCAGCGGCTGGACGCGCGCGAGGGCCGCGGTCGCAGCCTGATAGGAGGGCGCGGCAGGCGTCGCCCGCGGCGGCTGCGTCGTCGTCGCGGCAAGTGCGACCGCTGGCGCGGCATCGCGATCACGGCCGCCCCGACGCCTGCGATCCTTCTTGCCCGGCGCCGCCGCGGGCTGCACCGCCGCCAGCGCAACCGGCTGCTGTTCGGGCGCCAGCTGCGGCAGGTTCGGCGCCAGCCGCGCGTCGGCGAGCCGCTCGGGCGTCGCATGCACCTCGCCGAAATGCACCGCGAAGGCGCGATCCGCGGCGGGCAGCGCCGGCAGGCGCTGGAAGAACGGCTGCAATCCCTGCGCCATGCCGACCGGCAGCATCGTCGTCGCGATCTTCTCGGCACCAGCCTGATCGCCGCCCATCGCCAGCACGAAGGCGCGGATGCGCCACGCGCTGCGATCCGACTTCCGCAGCAGCGGATCGAGCTGTTCGAGCGCCGCATCGCGCTTGCCGGAAATACCGAGCGACAGCGCATAGCGCTTGACGATCTCGTCGTCCGGCCGCGCCTTGAGCGCCAGCCGATAGTCGCGCTGCGCCCGCTCCTGCTGGCCGATCAGGTCATAGGCGAGACCGCGATCGGCCGCGAAACCGCGCGCGTCATAGCCCGCCGCCTCGGCTTGGGCGAAATAGCGTAGCGCCTCGCCCGGCCGTTCGGAGCGGACGAGGATCGCTCCCTCGCCCGCCTTGATCCGCGGATCGCTCGCCGACACCTTTTCGGCGCGGGCGTAGAGCGAGGCGGCACCGCTGAGGTCGCCGAGCGACAGCGACAGGTCGGCCGCCGCGATCAGCGCATTGAGATCTCGCGGGTTCGCCGCGAGCGCGCGCATCTGCTCGGCCAGCCGGTCGGCATCGGTGGTGCCGGGCAGCGCCTGCACCACCTCCTGCGCCAGGAGGGCGGCGGGCGCACTCGCCGCCAGAAGAGCGGCGGGCGCCAGAAAAGCGGAGGTCAGGAAACGCATGGGGTACCGGCGACTAGAGCCCAGCCCGGCCGAACCGGCAATGTCCGATTTGGCGTCGCGCGGTGAAACGGGCTTGGACGGCGACGAACATCGTTGGTGGCTCGGGCTGCGGGTTGGATCGTCATGCGACGTCGGCGGGCATGAAAGCCATGACGGCCGGCCGCGGCGACCGATGGATGCGCCCGTCACCCGAACGCCACCGTTCGGCCAGCGTCGCTCCCCTCCCTGACAGGGAGGGGCCGGGGGTGGGTGGGCCAACGAGGATGTGGCGGTGCCCCATGTACCAACCCAGCCCCGCCCCCTCCCTGTCGGGAAGGGGAGCGCGCAGGTACGAATCGTCGCCACCGCGCCGAAGCGGCGTAACGCCGCGCGGCGCGATGGCAGCATCGACACGACCACCCCTCCCCGCTCCGGGGAGGGCTTGCCGCTTACTGGTTGTTCTGGCGGTGCAGGAAGCGCGGGATGTCGATGGGTTCCTTGCCGTCGCCATCCGCCTCGTCGCGCGCCGGTCCACGCGCCGCATTCGACATGCGCTCGAACAGCGTGCCGCCGAGCTTCACGCGCGGCTGCGGCGCCGCGTCGGGCGTTGCGGCCTCGCTGCCGGGCGCGATCCACGGCCGGCGTCCTTCCGGAGCCGCCGCGACCGGGGCACGCGGCGCCGGCTCGTCGGCATAGGTCCTCGCCGGCGGCGGCACGATCGTCTCGGCACCGAGCACCAGTTCGTCGTCGGCTGCGTCCGTCGCCTGCGGCTGCGCATCGGCCTGCACCGCGTCCGCCTTGTCGAGGTCGAGCGGCGCGGGGGCTGCGGCCGGCGACGCGGCGAACGACACCGACGGGGCGGGCGCCGCCGCGTCCGTGGCCGGCGCACTCGGGCGGAAGGAGGTGCTGTCGTCGGTCTTGCGGCCCATGCCGAAGCTGAACGACTTGGCCGCTTCCGGGGCCGGCGCGGCGGCACCGGGCTTGGCGTCCGAATCGATGCCGGTGGCGACCACCGAAACGCGGATGCGGCCTTCCAGCTCGGGGTTGAACGCCGAACCCCAGATGATGTTGGCGTCGGGATCGACCAGGTCGCGGATGTGGTTGGCGGCCTCGTCGACCTCGAGCAGGCGCATGTCGTCGCCGCCGGTGATCGAGATGATGACGCCCTTGGCGCCCTGCATCGACACGCCGTCGAGCAGCGGGTTGGCGATCGCCTTCTGCGCCGCTTCCAGCGCGCGATTGTCGCCGCTCGCCTCGCCGGTGCCCATCATCGCCTTGCCCATCTCCTGCATCACCGACCGGACGTCGGCGAAGTCGAGGTTGATGAGGCCGGGCATGACCATCAGGTCGGTGATGCCGCGCACGCCCTGCTGCAGCACCTCGTCCGCCATCTCGAACGCTTCCTTGAACGTCGTGTTGGCGTTCGCGATCAGGAACAGGTTCTGGTTGGGGATGACGATGAGCGTATCGACATATTTCTGCAGCTCCTCAATGCCGCCGTCGGCGCTCTTGGCGCGACGGTTGCCCTCGAAGCTGAACGGCTTGGTGACGACACCGACCGTCAGGATGCCCATGTCGCGCGCCGCCTTGGCGATCACCGGCGCCGCACCGGTGCCGGTGCCGCCGCCCATGCCGGCGGCGATGAAGCACATGTGCGCGCCCTCGAGCCGCTTGGCGAGATCGTCGATCGTCTCTTCCGCTGCGGCCCGGCCGATCTCCGGGCGCGATCCCGCACCGAGCCCCTGCGTGATCTTCGCGCCCAGCTGGATGCGGTGCGGCGCGATCGACGACTTCAGCGCCTGCGCATCCGTGTTGGCGACGAGGAAGTCGACGCCCTGCACGTCGGCGCGCATCATGTTGGCGATGGCATTGCCGCCGGCGCCGCCGACACCGATGACGGCGATACGCGGGGTCAGCTCGTCGACCTCCGGAGTGATGAATTCGATGCTCATGACCTGACTTTCTCCGCCCCTACCGGTGAACGCGCCGGGACCTTGATTAACCTTTTGCCTCAACGACTCGCAACGTTCCACAGAAAACGGAGACGAGTCGTCGCGGACACTCAATAATTCGCGCGCGCCGCCTGGATCAGCTTGCGCATCATGCCCATGCCCTTCTGGCGATGAACGGTGGTTTGCTGCGGCGCCACCCCGCGCAGATCGATCGGATCGGTCGCAGCATAGAATGCCAGCCCCGCCAAGGTGGCGAACGCCGGTCCGCCATGCGCTTCGGGCAGAGCGGTCAGCCCGCGCGGCCGGCCGATGCGCACCGAACGGCCCAGCGCCTGCTGCGCATAGTCGGCGATGCCCTTCAGCTCGGCGCCACCGCCGGTCAGCACGACCTGCCGCCCGACCGGGCCCTCGAACTTGAGGTGCGCCAGCGCCTTGCGGATCTCGTCCATCTGATGTTCGAGCCGCTGGCGGACGATGCCGATCAGCTGCGCCTTGGTGATCTGCATCCCGCCATGGACGTCGTCCTCGGCGGCGATCGGCATCACCGGGATCATCTCGTGATTGTCGCGCGGGGACGCGTTCGCCGATCCGTGGAAGCATTTCATCCGCTCCGCCTGCGCCCGGCGGGTGCCGAAGGCGCTGGCGATATCGTCGGTGATGTCCTGCCCGCCGAGCGGAATCGAATGCAGCCCGACCAGCATGCCGCCCGCGAACAGCGACACGTTGGTGATCCCCGCGCCGATCTCGACCAGCGCCACGCCCAGCTCGCGCTCCTCCTCGGACAGGCAGGCGAGCCCGGTCGCGACCGGCGAGGCGATGATCGACTTCACCTCCAGATGCGCCGATCGCACGCACAAATCGAGATTGCGCACCGGCGATCCGTCCGCGGCGACGACATGGATGTGCACGCCCAGCCGGTCGGCGTGCAGCCCGAGCGGCTTCTTCACCCCGGTCAGCCCGTCGAGCGTGTAGAGCGCCGGCTGTGCATGCAGCACCATCCGCCCCTGCGGATCGATCGAATTGCGCCCCGCCGCGAGCAAGGCGTCGATGTCCTGCTGTTCGACGCGATGGCCGCCCAGCTCAAATTCGACCTCGGCGACGTCGCTGACGAGGCCGCCCGCGGAAAAGCCGACCCAGACGTTCTCGATGTTGATCCCGGCGATCCGTTCGGCCTGCTCCACCGCCTCGCGCACCGCCGCCTCGGTCGCCGCCATGTCGGCGATATAGCCGCGCTTGACCCCGCGGCTCTCGCGCTGGCCGGTGCCGAGCACGATCAATTCGCCGCCGTCGCCCTTTTGCGCGATCATCGCCGACACCTTCGACGACCCGATGTCGAGCGCCGTAATCAGCCCCTCCGGTGCAACCTTCGCCATCAGCCCTCAGCCCCCGCTTGAGAATCCGCATCCCCGGTCGAGGACGGCGGTGTCGTGACTTCGCTCGGATCCGGCACGTTATGCGCCATGCTCGCCCCCGGTTTGCGTGCGACCAGCTTGCTCGGATCGCGCATGTCGAACCGGATCCAGCCACGGCCGAGCAATGGCCGCGCGCCGTCCAGCTCGGCGAACCTGAGCAACGCGCCCGGCGCGCCGTCCTCGGGCAGCGCCAGCGTCTCGCCGCTGTCGAACGTCAGGTCCCAGCGCCGGTTGCCGATCCAGGTCGCCGCCTTCACCCGCGGCTTCAGGGCCGGTGCGGCGGCGAGCAGCGCCTGATAGCCCGCCTCCTGCCGGTCCGCGCCCGGGCCGATCACCAGCGGCAGGTCGGGGATCGCCTCGGTCCGCACCGGCTCGAGCAGCACGCCGTCCTTGTCGATCAGCGTCAGCTGGCCATTGTCCTGCCAGACCGCCGCAGGGGTACGCTCGACGATATCGACCAACAGCGTGTCGGGCAGCCGGCGCGAGACGTGCGCATCCGCAATCCAGCCGTAGCGCAGCAGCTTCTGCCGCACCGATTCCAGATCGACGAGCGGCATCGCCCGGCTCTGCTGGTCGAGCGCGACCGCATAGACGCTCATCCGGTCCATCCGCTTGAGGCCGGTGACCTCGATCTGCTCGACGCGAAAGCCCGCCTGCCCCGCGCCCTCGGCGATCGCGGTGCCGATCATGCCGGGGATGCCGATCCACGTCACCACCGCGAGCGCGCCGGCGATCCCCGCGCCGGTGATCGTCCAGGTCGCCGCCTTGCGGACCGTGTCCTCGCTCACCGGCACGGCGGCCATGGCGCGTTCGAACAGGCCGGCCTTGCGCACCGGCTGCTTGCGCCGCGCGCCCGGCCGCTTGGGCGGCGGCCCGCGCTTGATCGTGCGGCTCATCCCGCCTTCGCCTTCGCGTCGGCCAGCGCCTCGTCGACGATCGCCTGCACCAGCTCGGGATAGCTCATCCCCAGATGCCGCGCCTGTTCGGGAACGAGGCTGAGCGGGGTCATGCCCGGCTGGGTGTTCACCTCCAGCAGGAAAAGGCCGTCGACGTCGCGCTCGTCGTCCCAGCGGAAGTCGGAACGCGACGCGCCCTTGCAGCCGAGCAGCCGGTGCGCCTCGAGCGCGAGGCTCTTGCACGCCTCGGCGATGCGATCGGGGATGTCGGCGGGGCAGACGTGTTCGGTCAGCCCGTCGGTGTATTTCGCGTCGAAATCGTACCAGCCGTTCTTCGGCTTCAGCTCGGTGACGCCGAGCGCGCGGTCGCCGAGCACCGCGGTCGTCAGCTCGCGGCCGCGGACATAGGGTTCGGCGAGCAGCTCGTCGAACTCGGCCCACGGCCCCGCCACGTCGCGGCCGATCGGGTTGCCGTAATTGCCGTCGTCGGTGACGATCGCCACGCCGACCGACGACCCCTCGTTGATCGGCTTGAGCACATAGGGGCGCTGCAGCGGATCGCGCTCGTGAATGTCCGCCGACCGGACGATGCGACCGCCCGGCATCGGAATGCCGGCGGGCACCAGCACCTGCTTGGTCAGCACCTTGTCGATCGCGATCACCGACGTGGCCAGCCCCGAATGCGTATAGGGAATGCCCATCAGGTCGAGCAGGCCCTGCACGCTGCCGTCCTCGCCGGGGGACCCGTGCAGCGCGTTGAACACCAGATCGGGCTGCGCCTCGGCCAGCCGCGCCGCGACGTCGCGCCCCATGTCGATGCGCGTCACCCGATGACCGAGCGATTCGAGCGCCTCGGCGCAGCCCTCGCCCGACATCAGCGACACCGGACGTTCCGCGGACCAGCCACCCATCAGCACGACGATATGCAGGCCGCTCATGCCGTCACCCCGACCCGCTGGATTTCCCATTCCAGCGTCACCCCCGAATGCGCCTTCACCGTCTCGCGTACCTCTTCGCCCAGCGCCTCGATCTCCGCGGACGTCGCCGAGCCGAGGTTGAGCAGGAAATTACAATGCTTTTCGGATACCTGCGCGTCGCCTCGGGTCAAGCCGCGACAGCCGGCGGCATCGATCAGCGCCCACGCCTTGTGTCCAGCAGGATTCTTGAAGGTCGATCCGCCCGTTTTGCTCCGCAGCGGCTGCGACGCCTCGCGCTCGGCGGCGATCCGGTCCATCTCGGCGCCGATCGCCACGGGTTCGGCCGGATGCCCGCGGAACGTCGCCGACACCACCACCGCGCCCTCGGGCAGCAGGCTGTGGCGATAGGTGTAGCCGAGCGCGGCCAGCGCCAGCGTCCGCCGCTCGCCCGACCGCAGCACGACGTCGCAGTCGACCAGCACGTCCTTGACCTCGCGGCCATAGGCCCCGCCGTTCATCCGCACGAAGCCGCCGACCGTCCCGGGGATCGAGCGCAGGAATTCGACCCCGCCGATTCCCCCATCGCGCGCGGTGGAGGAGACGAGGATACCGCTCGCACCACCGCCGCAGCGCAGCGTGACGGCGTCCAGCCGCTCGACCTGCGCGAACGCCTTGCCGAGCCGGACCACGACGCCCGGCACGCCGCCGTCGCGGACAATCATGTTTGATCCCAGCCCCAGCGCCATCACCGGCACGGCGGGGTCGAGATCGCGTAGGAACGCGGCCAGATCGTCGGCATCCTTCGGCTCGAACAGCCATTGCGCCGCCCCGCCCGACTTGAACCAGACCAGCGGCGCCAGCGCGGCCCCCGTGGTCAGGCGCCCGCGTACCGTCGGCAGCAGATCGAGGACGGCAGCGCTCACCAAGGCCCGACGCCCCACAATCGCGTCCACGCCTGAAACGCCGCCAGATTCGCCTCGGCCGCCTTGCGCGTCGCCTCCTGCGCCTGCACCATGGCCTCACCCGCGCTCACCGCATGGCCGCCGGCCTCCAGCGACTGGCGCTGCGCGTCGAGCATCTGCTTCTGCAGCTTCAGGCTTGCATCGAACCAGTCGTTCATCGCCGTTCTCCGATCGCGCTCGCCAGTCCCGCGGCCCATCTGGTGATGTCGCCTGCCCCCAGGCAGACGATCATGTCGTTCGGCTGCACCGTCGCCGCCAGTTCGTCGGCGAGCCCGTCCGCATCGGCGACCGTCGCCGCGGAACGATGCCCGCGCCGCTTCAGCCCGTCGACCAGCGCCTGCGCATCAACGCCCTCGATCGGAACTTCGCCCGCGGCATAGACCGGCGTCACCAGCACGCGGTCGGCGTCGTTGAACGCGGTCTGGAAGTCCTCCATCAGATTGCCGAGCCGCGAGAAGCGATGCGGCTGCACGACCGCGATCACGCGCCCCTCCGCGCCTTCGCGCGCGGCGGCGAGCACCGCGCGGATCTCGACCGGGTGATGGCCGTAATCGTCGATGATCGTCACCGCCCCGCCCTCGACCGGCACCTCGCCGACGTTGGTGAAGCGGCGCTTGACCCCGCCGAACGCCGAAAAGCCCTGCTGGATCGTCGCGTCGGGAATGCCGAGTTCCAGCGCCACGCCGATCGCGGCGAGCGCGTTCTGGACGTTGTGGCGGCCCGGCATCGGCAGTTCGATATTCTCGATCGACCGCGTCGCGCCGTCGCGCGTCCGCACGATGCATTCGAAGCGGTTGCCGCCCGGCACCGGCGTCACGTTGACGCCGCGCACGTCCGCCTGCGCGGAGAAGCCGTAGGTGACGACGCGGCGGTCGCGCACCCGCGGCAGGATGTTCTGCACCTCGGCATGGTCGAGGCACAGCAACGCCGCGCCATAGAAGGGCACGTTCTCGACGAATTCGACGAAGGCGTCCTTCACCGCATCGAAGCTGCCATAATGGTCGAGGTGTTCGGGATCGATGTTGGTGACCACCGCGATCGTGCCGTCGAGCCGCAGGAAGCTGCCGTCGCTCTCGTCCGCCTCCACCACCATCCAGTCGCTCGCGCCCAGTCGCGCGTTCGATCCGTAGCTGTTGATGATGCCGCCGTTGATGACGGTCGGATCGACCCCGCCCGCATCGAGCAGCGCCGCGACCATCGACGTCGTCGTCGTCTTGCCGTGCGTACCCGCGACCGCGACGGTCGATTTCAGCCGCATCAGCTCGGCGAGCATCTCCGCGCGGCGCACCACCGGGATGCGGCGTTCCAGCGCGGCCTCGACCTCGGGGTTCGAACGGGTGATCGCGGTCGAGACGACGACCACCGCGGCGTCCGCGACATTGTCCGCGGCGTGGCCGATCGACACGGCGATACCCTTGTCGCGCAACCCCTGCACGACATAGCCCTCGGCGACGTCGGAGCCCTGCACGGTATAGCCGAGGTTCTTCATCACCTCGGCGATGCCCGACATGCCGATGCCGCCGATCCCGACGAAATGGATCGGCCCGATGTCGGTCTGCACGCCGCGGATCATGCGCCCGCTCCTGCCAGCGCAGCCTTCGGCCGGGTCGGCTTGCCCACCGGCAGGCGCGACAGCGGCGCATCCAGGCTCTCGACCAGGTCGGCGAGGTCGCTGACCGCATTCGGCCGGCCGACGCTCTTTGCGCGGGTCGCGGCATTTTCCAGCGCGGCGGGGTCGAGGCCCAGTTTCTGCATCTGCTTGGCCAGCTCCACGGCGGTGAATTCGGGCTGCGGGATCGTGCGCGCGCCGCCCGCCCGGGTGATCTCGCGCGCGTTGACGGTCTGGTGATCGTCGGTCGCGCCGGGCAGCGGCACGAGGATCGCGGGACGACCCGCCGCGGTCAGCTCCGCGATGGTCGAGGCGCCGGCGCGCGCGATCACCAGATGCGCCCAGGCCAGCTGCTCGGGCATGTCGGGCAGATAGGTCGCGAGTTCGGCCGGAATCTGATGCTCGGCATATTTCGCCCGCACCGCGTCGATATCCTCGATCCGCGCCTGATGCGTCACCTGCAACCGGCGGCGGAAGGTGACCGGCAGCATCGCCAGGCCATCCGGCACGACCTGACTGAGGATGCTCGCGCCCTGGCTGCCGCCGGTGACGAGGACGCGGAAGATGCCGTCCTCCTCCAGCAGGGGATAGGGCTTGCTGCGCAATGCCAGCACCGCCTCGCGGACCGGATTGCCGACGAGATGGACCTTGTCCGCCAGCTTCGCCGCCAGCCGCTCGGTCGCCTTGTACGAGGTGGCGATCGCGCCGACGCGGCCGGCGACCAGCCGGTTGACGCGGCCGAGCACCGCATTCTGTTCGTGCACCGCGGTCGGGATATTGTCGGCGAACGCCGCCAGCAGCGCCGGCATCGCGGGATAGCCGCCGAAGCCGATCACCGCGGCGGGCTTGAACGTGCGGTACAATTCGCGCGCCATCGCGCGGCCGCGCACCATCTCGCGCACCGCCGACGGCCAGCCGAGCGGCTTCTTCACCTGAAAGCGCCCTGCGGGCAGAACGTGCGTCTGGATACCCTCGAACAATCCCGGAAAGCGCACCCCGCGCGCGTCGCTGACCAGTGCGACGCGATGGCCGCGCCGGGTCAGTTCCTCCGCCAGCGCCGCCGCGGGCACCATATGTCCGCCCGTACCGCCGGCGGCGAGGACGTAATGCTTGCTCAATTCGAACCCCATCTGACTACATACGGACTGCGCGTCAGGAACGGGTTGCGCCGGGTGAACGCCAGCAGCAAGCCCATACCGACCGACAGGGCGATCATCGACGACCCGCCATAGCTGATGAACGGCAGCGTCATGCCCTTCGACGGCGCGAGGCCGGTGTTGACCGCCATCGACACCAGCGCCTGCGCCCCGAACTGCACCGCCAGCCCGGATGCGGCGAGCAGCTTGAACTCATCCTGTTCGTCGAGCAGCTTGACGAACACCCGCACGACGATGGCGAGGAAGACGAGCGCGATGATCGCGCAGGCGATCAGGCCGAATTCCTCGCCGATCACCGAATAGATGTAATCGGTATGCGCCTCGGGCAGGCCGAACTTGGCAGTGCCGCCGCCGGGGCCGGTGCCGGTCCAGCCGCCGCTGGTGATCGTAGCGTGTGCCGCATTGGTCTGGAAGTGATCGCTCGCCCCCTCCCCCTCGACACCGGGGAACAGGAAGGCGTCGATGCGGTTGCGGGCGGTGCTATAGAACATGTACGCCGCGACCAGCCCGACCGGCACCATCGCGACGATCGCGCCGAGGATGCGCATCGGCGTCCCCGCGATCATCAGCAGCGCCAGCCAGACGGTGCAGAAGATCACCGTCTGACCGAAGTCCGGCTGCAGCATCAGCAGCACCGCGATCACCCCGGTCATCGTGCCGGTGATGAGCACCGTCGGCAGTTCCGGGTCCTTCGCCTTCAGCGACAGCAGCCACGCCACCGTGACGATGAACAACGGCTTGAGGAACTCCGACGGCTGGAACGAGGCGAAGCCATAGCCGATCCAGCGCCGGGCGCCGTTGATGCTGTTGCCGACGAAGGGCGTCAGCGCAAGGCAGACGATCAGCACCGCGGCGCCGAGCAGCGCCAGCCGCCGCGCGAGCGGCACCGGCAGCATCGACACGCCGAACAGCACCGGCAGCGACACGCCGACCCAGATCAGCTGGCGCCAGAAATAATAGAGTGGGGTGAATTTGTGATGCTCGCCGGAATAGCGGACCGCGGTCGCCGGGCTCGCCGCCGCCACCGCGATCAGGCCGATCGCGATCAGGAACAGCGTCAGCAGCAGCAGCATCCGGTCGATGTCCCAGAACCAGGTCCCGAGCGGCGAGCTGTCGCCGCGCCCGCCGCGCCGCTTCACCTTCGCGATCAGCGTATCGCCGGTCGGCTGCTCCGCCATGGTTGCGCCATTCATGCGAGGGCCTCCACCGCAGCCCGGAATGCGGCTCCGCGATCCTCGTAATCGCGGAACTGGTCGAAGCTAGCACAGGCCGGCGACAACAACACCACGTCTCCGGGCTGCGCCGCCGCCGCCGCCTGCGCGACCGCGGTGGCAAGGTCGCCCGACAGCGCGACCGCCGGCACCCGGCCGGTCAGCAGGTCGCGGAACAGCGGCCCCGCCTCGCCGATCGTATAGGCCGCGACGACGGACCCGAAATAGGGGGCGCAAGCGTCGAGGTCGTCGCCCTTGCGCTTGCCGCCGACGATCCAGTGGATGCGCCCGAATGCGCCGAGCGCCGGCGCGGTGCTTTCGGGATTGGTCGCCTTGCTGTCGTCGACGAAGGTCACGCCATCGCGGACGGCGACTGTCTGCATGCGATGCGGCAGGCCGGCATAGGTCGCGAGGCCGCGGTCGATGTCGGCCTCCGCCACGCCCAGCGCCTTGGCGACCGCGATCGCGGCGAGCGCGTTCTGCGCATTGTGCGGCCCCTGCAGCGCCGGCCAGCGGCTCTGGTCCATGCACACGCCCGGCGCGATCTTGGTCAGATGCTCGCCCCGCGCCGACAGGCCGCGTGCGATCTGCGCCGACGCCGCATCGCCGATGCCGATCACCGCGTCATGGGCGGGCGACTGCATCGCGAACAGCCACGCCTTCGACGCCGCATAGCCTTCGAACCCGTCGTAGCGGTCGAGATGGTCCGGCGTGATGTTGAGCAGCACCGCGACGTCGCAATCGAGGCTCTGCGTCAGGTCGATCTGGTAGCTCGACAGTTCGAGCACATAGACGCCGCCTTCGGGCAACGGCGCCTGTTCGAGGATCGGCAAGCCGATGTTGCCGCCCATCAGAACCGGCACGCCCGCGGTCTGAAGGATGTGGTGAACCAGCGCCGTCGTGGTCGACTTGCCGTTGGTCCCGGTGATGCCCACCACCCTGTGCGCGGGCAGTTCGGCCCGCGCCTGCGCGAACAGTTCGATATCGCCGATGATCGGCACGTTCGCGTCCCGCGCGCGCGCGACCAGAGGATGCGTGTTGAGCGGCACCCCCGGCGACACGACGAGCCCGGCCGCGCCCTCCAGGTTCAGTTTGGCGATGTCGTGGACGATGACGCCGTTGACCTCGGCCGCCCGGTCGCGCGCGGCGGGGTCGCTGTCCCAGGCGACGACGTGCGCGCCGCTCTTCGCCAGCGCACGCACCGTCGCGAGGCCGGATCGGGCCAGCCCGAGCACCGCATAACGCTGCCCCACGAAGGCTTTCGAGACGATCACCGCAACTTCAACGTCGACAGGCCGGCGAGCGCCAGCACGAGGCTGATGATCCAGAAGCGGATGACGACGGTCGGCTCGCTCCAGCCCAGCTGCTCGAAATGGTGGTGGATCGGCGCCATGCGGAACACGCGCCTGCCCGTCCGCTTGTAGAAGAACACCTGGATGATGACCGACAGCGCCTCCGCGACGAACAGGCCGCCGACGATGCCGAGCACGATCTCGTGATGCGCGACGACGGCGATCGTGCCGAGCGCGCCGCCCAGCGCGAGGCTGCCGGTGTCGCCCATGAACACCGCGGCCGGCGGCGCGTTGAACCACAGGAAGGCGAGGCCCGCCCCGATCACCGCGCCGCAGAAGATGGCGAGCTCGCCCGCGCCGGGGACGTGCGGGATGCCGAGATAGGTCGCGAACTTCACGTTGCCGGCGAGGTAGACGATCAGCATGAAGGCGACGCTGGCGATGATGACCGGCATCGTCGCGAGCCCGTCAAGCCCGTCGGTCAGGTTCACCGCATTGCCGAAGGCGACGATCGTGAACGCCGCGAACAGCGGGAAGAAATAGCCGAGGTCGAGGTACATGCGATCGGTGAACGGCAGGTACAGATGCGGCCCGTTCTGCCCCATGATGATCCACGACGCGATGCCGGCGATGGCGAATTCCAGCAGCAGCCGGGTGCGCCCGGAGACGCCCGCGGTGCTCGCCTTGCGCACCTTGTCGTAATCGTCGAGGAAACCGATCGCGCCGAACCCCAGCGTCACGAACAGGCACGACCAGACGTAGGGGTTGGACAGGTCCATCCAGATCAGGATCGCCAGCGACATGGCGGTGAGGATCATCAGCCCGCCCATCGTCGGCGTGCCGCGCTTGGCGAGGTGCGTCTGCGGCCCGTCGGCGCGGATCGGCTGCCCCTTGCCCTGCCGCACGCGTAGCCAGCCGATGAAGCGCGGCCCGATGATGAGGCCGATCAGCAGCGCCGTCGCCACCGCCGCGCCCGTCCGGAAGGACTGGTAGCGGATGAGGTTCAGCAGCCCGGTGAAGCCCAGGTGCTCGGCGATCCAGTACAGCATTTACGTTCCGCCCCCCTGCGATCCCCGATCGTGCTCACCGTCGCGCGATCGCGACGCGCCCGCACTGGCGAGCCCCGCGACCACCCGCGACAACCCGACCCCGTTGGACCCCTTGACGAGCAATGCATCGCCGGCGCGAGCCAGATCCTTCAGACGGCCGAGCGCAGTCGCAGCATCGGCCACATGCATGACTTCGACCCGCCCCTCAAGGGCCTGCGCCAGCGGCGTCATCGCTTCGCCGACCAGCAGCGCCGTTTCGACGCGCGCAGCAAGGATCGGCCCGGCGAGATCGGCGTGATAGTCGGCGGAGGCGTCGCCCAGCTCGCGCATCTCGCCGAGCAGGGCGATATGCCGCCCCGGCTCCTCGGCGAGCACCGCCAGCGTCGCGCGCATCGAGGCGGGATTGGCGTTGTAGCTTTCGTCGATCACCAGCATGTCGCCGCCCGCCGCTGGGGCGAGGAAGCGCGCGCCGCGCCCGGCCAGCCCGCCCATCTCGGCGAGCGCGAGGCCGGCACGGGCGAGGTCCGCGCCCGCCGCATCGACCGCGGCGAGGACGGCGAGCGCGTTGGACACCCAATGCATCCCCGGCTGCGACAGCGTGAACGACAGCTCCCGATTCCCCAGCTTCGCGGTGACGAACGATCCGCCCGACGGCAGCCGCATCGCCTCGATCGCGCGCACGTCGGCACCCTTGTCGAGGCCGAAGGTCACCGTGCGGGCGGCAGAAGGCGCGGCGGCGGCGATCAGGCGGTCGCGGTGCGGGCTGTCATAGGGCACGATCGCGACGCCGCCCGGCTCCAGCCCGCGGAAGATCTCGCCCTTGGCGTCGGCGATCGCGCTTTCGTCGGCGAAGAAGGCGGTGTGCGCGGGCGCGATGGCGGTGACGATGGCGATATGCGGGCGGACCAGCTGCGTCAGCGCGCTGAGTTCGCCGGCATGGTTCATGCCCATCTCGAACACGCCGACCTTCGTGTCGCGCGGCATGCGGGCGAGGCTGAGCGGCACGCCGGTGTGGTTGTTGTAGCTCTTGACCGAGCGGTGCACCGCGCCGGGCAGCGAGCGGTCGAGCGCGGCGAACAGCGCCTCCTTGGCACTGGTCTTGCCGACCGAGCCGGTGACGCCGATCACCGTCCCCGTCATGCGTGCGCGGGCGGCACGGCCGAGGTCGCCCAGCGCGGCGAAGGTGTCGGCGACGCGCACGCCCGGATGCGCGGTATCGGCCGAGACGATCGCGCCCGTCGCGCCCTGCGCGAACGCCTGGTCGACGAACCGGTGGCCGTCGGTGCTCTCGCCGGTCAGCGCGACGAACAGGTCGTTGGCGCCGACCTCGCGGCTGTCGAAGGCGACGCCGTCGACGGCGAAGTCGGCGGATGCCACGCCATAGGTGGCGGCGGCGATCTCGCCGGCGGTCCAGAGGGTCACGCCGCGCACTCCCGCGCGACCGTCACGTCGTCGAACGGCAATTCCATGTCGCCGACGATCTGGCCCTGCTCATGCCCCTTGCCCGCGATCAGGACGATGTCCTGCGGCCCGGCCTGCTCCACGGCATGACCGATCGCCTCGCGCCGGTCGCCGATCTCGCGCGCATGGGGTGCGCCCTTCAGGATGGCGGCGCGGATCGCGGCGGGGTCCTCGGTGCGGGGGTTGTCGTCGGTGACGATCGCCACGTCCGCCTGCATCTGCGCGACCTGTCCCATCGTCTCGCGCTTGCCCGCGTCGCGATCGCCGCCCGCGCCGAACACCACGATGAGCCGGCCGCCGGCATGTGGTTTCAGCGCCGCGATCGCCGCCTCCAGCGCGTCGGGGGTGTGCGCATAATCGACATAGACCGGCGCGCCCGACCGGGTGATGACCGCACGCTCCAGCCGCCCGCGCACCGGTTGCAGCCGCGCGAGATCGGCGACCGTCCGCGCGACGTCGCCCCCGGTCGCGATCACCAGCCCGGCCGCGACCAGCGCGTTCGCCGCCTGATAGCCGCCGATCAGCGGCAGCATCACCTGATGGGTCTGCCCCTCGGCCTCGATCGTCAGCCCCTGCCCGAGCAGCGTCGGATCGCGCTGCACCAGCCGCAGCGTATGGCCGCGTTCGCCGACGGTTATCAGTCGGTTGCCGCGCGCCTGCGCCAGGTCGATCACGCGCCCGGCATGCACGTCGTCCGCCCATACGACGGCGGTGCCCGCCGGGCTCAGCACCTCGGAGAACAGCCGCAGCTTGGCGGTCAGATAGGCGCCGATGTCGCCATGATAGTCGAGGTGGTCGCGCGACAGGTTGGTGAAGGCCGCCGCGGCGACGTTCAGCCCCTCGGTGCGATATTGCACCAGCCCGTGGCTGGACGCCTCGAACGCCAGATGCGTCACGCCCTCGCGTGCCAGCCCGGCGACGTTGGACAGGAAGGTGACGACGTCGGGCGTCGTCAGCCCGGTCGTCACCCGCTCGTCCGCGGTGGTGACGCCCAGCGTGCCGATCGAGGCGGCATGCTGCCCCGCCATCCGCCACAATTGCCGCGTCATCTCGACCGTGGAGGTCTTGCCGTTGGTGCCGGTCACCGCCACCGCGACCGCCGGGAACGGCGCGAAGAAGTGCGCGGCAAGCTGCGCGAAGCGTTCGCGCGGGTTTTCGGCATGGATCGCCACCGCGCCCGCGACCGCGACGCCCGGCCGCGTCACCACCGCGACCGCGCCGGATCGCACCGCCTCGGCGATATAATCCTCGCCGTTCACCCGCACGCCCTGGAACGCGCCGAAGACGGTGCCGGGGGCGACCTTGCGGTGATCGATCGCGAAGCCGGTGACGACCGCCTCGTCCTGGCCGCCGGTCAACGTCGCCAGCCTCATGCGCGCGCGCTCACTGGCCGGTCGGCTGAACGCGGCTGGGGTCCTGCCACAGTGTCGGCACGATATCCGACACGTCGATATCGCGCGTCGCATCGGGGACGACGCCCAGCATCGCACCGACGCGACTGATCGTGCGGCCGACGACCGGCGCGGCGTTCCAGGCAGCGGTTTTCCACCCGAAGGTCTCCTTCGTTCCCAGCGGCGAATCGAGCATCGCCAATACGACGTAGCGCGGCTCGTCCATCGGGAAGGCCGCGGCGAACGTCGCCACGTTGCGCGACCGGTCGTACCCGCCCGCGACTGCAGCCTCCGCCGTACCCGTCTTGCCGCCGACGCGATAGCCCGGTGCTTCGCCCTTGCGACCGGTGCCGCGCAGCACGATCAGGCGCAGCATCTGGCGCATCCGCGCGCTGGTCTGTTCGCTGATGACGCGGCGGCCGACCGGCGCATGGCCCGGCGCGACCTTGAGCAGCGTCGCCGGACGCCACACGCCGCCATTGACCAGCGCGGCATAGGCGCTGGCGAGGTGCAGCGGCGTCACCGCGATGCCATGGCCATAGGCGGTGGTCATCGTCGTCGTGCGCGCCCAATAGGTCGGCAGCAGCGGACGCCCCTTCTCGCGCAATTCGATATCGGGCTTGGTGTCGAAGCCGAGCTTGCGGAACATCGCCTGCATCCGCTGCGGCCCGACCTCGTCGGCGACCCGCGCGGTCGCGATATTGGACGAATAGATCAGCGTTTCCGCCATGTTGAGCCAGCGCTTGGGGTCGCCGCGCTCGTCGTGGATGGTGTAGCCGCCGACCTTCAGGGGGTGCGTCGCGTCGAACCGGCGCGCGAACGACGTCACCACGCCGGTGTCCATCGCCGTCGCCATCGTGATCGGCTTGAACGTCGATCCCAGCTCGAACACGCTCTGCGTGGTGATGTTGCGCAGTTCCTCGCTGCCCGCCATGCCGACGCGATTGGGGTTGAACGTCGGCAGCGACACCATCGCGATCACTTCGCCGGTGTGCACGTCGAGCACGATACCGCCCGCCCCGCGCGCGGAGAAGGTCCCCATGGCGCGGCCGAGCTCGCTCTCCAGCGCCGCCTGCACGCGCGTGTCGAGCGACAGCGCCACCGGCTGCCCCGCCTTGGTCGGGTCGAGCAGGCGTTCGTCGAGCACCCGCTCCATCCCGCTCATGCCGTGGCCGTCGGTGGAGAGGAAGCCGAGCGCGTGGCTCGCCATCGTCGATTGCGGATAGAGTCGCTGCGTCTCGCGCGCGAAGACCAAGGCCGGCTCGCCGATCGCATTGACCTGCTCGACCAGCGCCGGGCTGGCGCGGCGCTGCAGGTAGACGAAGCTGACGTTGCGGCTCAGCTGGCCATAGAACCACGCCTGATCGCCGCGATCGGGCATCAACGCGGCGAGCCGGCTGGCGATCTCCATCTTGTCGCCGATGATCTTCTTGGGGTGGACCGCGATCGTCCAGGCGTCGATCGTCCGCGCCAGCGGCGCGCCGTTGCGATCGACGATGTCGCCGCGCGCCGCCAGGGCCGCCACCCGCGCCTCCGCATCGCGCCCCGACAGCGCGCCGAGCATCGCCAGCCGCCCGACCACCAGCGTCACCGCCGCCGCGAACAGCATCAGCAGCATCATCAACCGCATATGCGACGTCGCCACCAGCGCATGGCGCTGGCTGGCGTTACGCCGCTGCGGCACCGGGCGGGCGACGATGACGGTCAACGTTTGCGGGCCTCCGCACGCGCGCTGCTGAGGATATCGCCGAGCGTGGTGTCGGACAGCAGCTTCTTGTCGAGCATCGCCACCGCCTGCGGCCGGACCTTGGCGACCGCCGCCCGGGCGCGGGCCGCTTCGTCGAGCTTGGCGATCAGCGGCGCGCTCTTGGCGATCGTGGCGACGGTGATGACCGCGCGGCGGGCGGTCGGCATCGCCGCGGCGACCTGCACGGCGGCGGGGGCCGGCGTCGCGGCAGGAGCGACCGGATTGACCGTGGACAGCGAGGGAACGACGAGCGCGGCGGTCTGCATGCCGGGGGTGCCAGGCATGCCGATCTGCGTCACGTCGAGGCTGGCGAGCGCCGCCTCGTCGGTGACGAACTGGTGCGCGACGGGCGCGGCCAGCGCCAGCGTCTCGCCGTTCCACTTTTCGAGCTGGGCGAGGTTGGCGCGCGTCTCGAACTCCGTCTCGAGCGCGCGGATGTCGCGCTCGGCGGCGTCGATCCTGCGATCCATGCCCTCCAGCTTCTTGCGCTCGGCAGCGACCTGCAGCGAGACCAGGTAGAAACCGAGGACGATGGCGACGCAGCCACCGAACCACCCGATCCCCTTGAACCGATACGCCGCCGTCATACGATCACCTCCGCCAAGTCGTTGTTGTCCCCGGATTGCCCCCAGGCGGGCGCCGCCGTCCGCCGCGCCGTCCGCAAGGTCGCCGATCGGGCGCGCGGGTTGCGCGCCACCTCCGCCCCGCCCGCGCGCACCGCCCGGCCGACCGCCTCGAAACTCGGCGCCACCGCCACGCTCGCCTGCGGCAGGTGCCGCGATCCACCGGGCGTGTTGCCCGACCGGTCGCGCAGGAAGCGCTTGACCAGCCGGTCCTCGAGACTGTGGAAGGTGACCACCGCAAGGCGGCCACCCGGCTTCAGAGCGCGCTCGGCCGCGGCGAGGCCGTCGACCAGCTCGCCCAGCTCGCGATTCACATGGATGCGAATCGCCTGGAAGGTCCGCGTCGCCGGGTCCTTCTTGTCGTGCGGGCGATGGCCCAGCGCCTTGCGGACGACATGCGCCAGCTCGCCGGTGCGGGTGAGCGGCCGCGCGGCGACGATCGCACGCGCGACGCGGCGCGACTTGGGCTCGTCGCCATAGTGATAGAGGACGTTGGCGATCGTTTCTTCCTCGGCGGTGTTGAGGAAGTCCGCCGCGCTCGGCCCCTCCTGCGCCATCCGCATGTCGAGCGGGCCGTCGGACTGGAACGAGAAGCCGCGCTCGGCCTGGTCGAGCTGCATCGACGATACGCCGATGTCCATCGTCAGCCCGTCGACCGGCCCGTCCAGTGCCGCCTCCAGCGCGGAAAAGTCGCTGTGGACCAGCGTCAGGCCGGGGATGTTCGCCGCACGGCCGGCCGCGATCGCATCGGGGTCGCGATCGAAGGCGACGACCTGCGCCCCGGTGGCGAGGATCGCGCGGGTATAGCCGCCGGCGCCGAAGGTCGCGTCGACCATCGTTTCGCCCGGGGCGGGGGCGAGCGCGGCGATCACCTCGTCGAGCAGCACGGGGACGTGGGGGGCTTCCGCCGTCACGGGGCCAGTCACGGGGCCGGTCACGGGGCCGGTCACAGGGCGATCCCCTTATCCTGGCAATAATAGCGGCAGGCGGCGACCATCTGCGGCGCGATGCCGGGCGTTTCGAGCAGCGTCTTCGGGTCCCAGATCTCGATATAGTCGAGCGTCCCCCAGAAGAAGGCGTGCGCGCCGATATTGGCGTAGAAGCGCGGGAAGCCGGGCATGATGAACCGACCGGAACCGTCGAACGGCACCGCTTCGCCATTGGCGCCGCCGCGCTTGATATTATGGTCGACCTTGCCGTCAGGCCCGCGCGACAGCGCGACCCGTTCGTTCAGTTCGCGCTTCAGTTCGGCGATATAGGCGGGATCATAGGCGATAAGGCAGGGCTGATCCTCATGAGCGGCGATGATGACGGTGCCGCCGTCCTTGCCGTCGGCGCGGGGCGCATTCTCCGCGAGCGTGTGGCGGAGCGCATTGGGGATGGCGACACGGCCCTTGTCGTCGACAAGAGCAAGTCCACTGCCCTGATAATCGCCCCTTTCCGACACGCCCGTCTCGCACCCTGACGCGCACGGCTCACCGCTTCGAAAAGCAGCCTGTCGCTGCCCCTCGACGCCTTGCGAAAACGCAAATCGGTGATGCCTGCCCCGTTGTTAGCCGTTGGTATCAACAGCCCATCGGGGAAGCAACGGGATTTTTGGGGATGGTCGGGGAAAACGCGCCCGGACGAGGGCTATCCCGGCGGCGACTGGACTCGCCGCGATACCGGATCGCACCCCCCGAAACCCCGGCAACGCACGGATTCGGGGCAGCCGAACGGCGCGATCCCCGGATTTCCCCGGCGACCGATCATTTTGCGGCCTGAACGTTGCTGGTGGAGGGCGCGACGCCGAGTTCGGCGAGCGGTTCGCCCGACCCGTCCGCCGCGGCGGCGGCGACGCTGGCATTGGTCATCGCGATATTGGCGACGACGTCGGCCTGCGCCGAACCGGCGATCGCGATCGGCCGCTCGCGCGTTGCCGATCCCAGGATCGCGCTCGCGACCGCGATCAGCAGCACGACGGCGACAAGGCCGATCACGCCGACCTTGATCCGCTGCATCGTCTGGTGAGTGTCTCGCACGGCTCTCATCTTGCCGCACGGCTGTAACGCTTCGTCACCCGTTTGTCGAATGACGGCATGGCCGCGACTCAGGACAAGCCCTTGGCCGCCCGCCATTCCGGGTCGTAGAGCGAGGACAGGTAGCGGAATCCGGTGTCGCACAGGATCGTCGCGATGCGCCTGCCCGGCCCCAGATGGCGGGCCAGCTGCACCGCGCCGGCGACGTTGATCCCCGACGACAGGCCGAGGCACAGCCCCTCCTCGTCGAGCAGGCGGCGCACCCAATAATAGCCCTCCTGATCGGAGATGCGGAATTGCGTGTCGATCGGCGCGCCCTCCAGATTGGCGGTGATCCGCCCCTGCCCGATCCCCTCGGCCACCGACGATCCTTCCGACCGCAATTCGCCGTGCGCATAATATTCGTACAGCGCCGCACCATGCGGATCGCTCAGCGCGATGCAAACGCTGTCGTCCTTGGCCTTCAGCCCCAGGCCGACGCCCGCGATCGTGCCGCCGGTCCCCGCCGCGCAGGTGAAGCCATGGATCCGCCCGTCCATCTGCTGCCAGATCTCCTCCGCGGTGCCGACGATATGCGCGCGGCGGTTGGCGACATTGTCGAACTGGTTCGCCCAAATCGCATTGTCGCGCTCCTCGGCGATGCGGCGGCTGGTGTGCACGAAATGGCACGGGCTGGCATAGGGCGCCGCCGGCACCAGCACCAGCTCGGCACCCAGCGCGCGCAGCGTGTCCATCTTCTCGCGGCTCTGCGTCTCGGGCATGACGATGATCGTGCGATAGCCCTTGGCATTGGCGACCAGCGCCAGGCCGATCCCCGTGTTGCCCGCCGTCCCCTCGACGATCGTGCCGCCGGGGTGGAGCACGCCGCGCGCCTCCGCATCCTCGACGATCGACAACGCCGCGCGATCCTTCACCGACGCGCCCGGATTGGCGAATTCGCACTTGCCGAAGATGTCGCAGCCGGTCGCCTCGCTCGGCCCCTTCAACCGGACGAGGGGGGTGTTGCCGATCAGGGCGAGCGTGTCGGGGGTCGTATGCATCTGCGCTAGATGGCGTGCGTCGTCGCCAGCGGCAAGCAAAGCCGCGCTTCACCCCGGCAAAGTTTCCGCTCCCGTTCACCGCATTTTGCGACGCAGTCTCACATAGATCGGCCATTCGCCTTGACGCTCCGTGCTGCATGCGCGAACGTCTCGCCGCTATGAAGAGCCCTCTCCTCCTCTCCGCCGCCGCCGCGCTTCTCGCGCTGGCTGCCTGCAACTCCCAACCGGCCCAGCCCGACGTCCTCGATTCGAACCCGGATCCGATGGCGACCGAGCTGGCGAACCGCGCCCCCGTCGAGCTGCCGCCGGCGATCAAGGCCGACAAGACCTTCCGCTGCAAGGACAACAGCCTGCTCTACGTCACCCTGTTCCAGGGCGACAAGCAGGCGTTCGTGAAGACCAGCCCGACCGGCGCCATCAACCGCCTGACCGCCGAAAAGGCCGGCGATCCGCTGACCGCCGAGGGCGGCTGGAAGCTGACCGGCACGGCGTCGAACATCACCATCACGCAGCCCGGCAAGCCGTCGCAGACCTGCAAGTCCTAACGCATCCGGTTTCCGGATGACGACGGGCCGGCGGAGCGATCCGCCGGCCTTTTTCGTGTCCGCCGTTTCCGTGCGTGCCGCATTGCGGCATCGCGGCCGAAACGGTACGATCGCCCGCATGGCGACGATCGCGATCTACAGTTCGAAGGGCGGCGTCGGCAAGACGACGCTGGCCGTCAACCTCGCCTGGTGCGCGGCGGCCCTGTCGCAGCGCCGCACGCTGCTGTGGGACCTCGATCCGCAGGCGGCGAGCAGCTGGGTGGTCGGCCGCGAACCCGCCGGCGACCAGGCGCGCGCCCTGTTCACCAAGGACAGCAAGGCATCGGCGCATGCGCAGCCGACGATCGTCCCGGGGCTCGACCTGATCCCCGCCGACGCCTCGCTGCGCACGCTCGATCTGCTGCTCCACGATATCGGCAAGCGCCGGCGGCTCGGCCGGCTGATCGAGCGGATCGGCGATTACGACCATGTCCTGCTCGATTGCCCGCCCGGGCTCACCGAGACGAGCGAACAGGTGATCCGCGCCGCCGATCTGATCGTCATGCCGGTGATCCCCTCGCCGCTGGCGCAGCGCGCGGCGGACGAGGTGCTGCGCCACCTCGGCGGCAAGGTGCCGGTGCTGCCCGTGCATATGATGGTCGACCGCCGCCGCCGCCTCCACGCCGAGGCGCTCGCCGCGCAGCCCGACTGGCCCGCGATCCCGATGGCGAGCGCGGTCGAGGCGATGGCCGAACACCGCGCGCCGGTGGCGACCTTCGCACCGCGCTCCGCCGCCGCCGGCGCCTTCGCCGCGCTGTGGACCGCGATCGAGCGCCGCGTGGCGTAATCCGCGGGCGGCCTTGCCATCGCCGCGGCCGGACGCCACGTTCGCAGGACGATGGACATGCTCGACCCGCAACTCGTGCTCGGCGCCTATGCGGTGGGCGTGTTTCCGATGGCCGACCATCGCGACGCGGGCGGCGTCTATTGGGTCGAGCCGCGCACCCGGGCGATCCTGCCGATCGACGGGTTCCGCCTGTCGAAATCGCTGCGCAAGACGATCGGCCGCGACCGCTTCCGCGTCACCGCCGACGCCGCCTTCGAACGGATCATCCAGCTGTGCGCGGAAAGCGCGGAGGATCGGCCGGAAACCTGGATCAACACCGATATCGAGCGGGTGTTCACCACTCTCCACCGGCTGGGCTTCGCGCATTCGATCGAATGCTGGGAGGGGGAGGAACTGGTCGGCGGCCTCTACGGCCTCGCGCTCGGCCGCGCCTTCTTCGGCGAATCGATGGTCAGCCGCCGCACCGATGCCTCGAAGGTCGCACTCGCCTGGCTGGTCGCACGGCTGAAGGCGGGCGGATTCACCCTGCTCGACTGCCAGTTCATGACCGACCACCTCGCCTCGCTGGGCGCGGTGGAGATCGACCGGGCGGATTATTGCGCGTTGCTGGCCGGGGCGCTGGACGGCGGGACCGGTTCGGCCGCCGCATCGGTGCGATCCGCGGCGGCGACGGGCGATTTCTTCGCGCTCGAACGACCCGCCACATCGCCACCACCGGCACCCACCGCGGTCGTATCGGGGCCGGTCGCCGGCCAGGACATCGTGCAGCTCTTGGTCCAGACGTCGTAGACCGGGTGCTGGACGACGTTGAGCGCCGGCCGCTCGCGGAACAGCCAGCCCGAAAAGGCGCGCCGCCAGTGCCGGTCGCTGCCGCGCACGTCGAGCTGGACGAAGGCGCCGGTCAGCTGGTCCTGTTCCCAGGGCGCGGTATGTTCGCAGGCACGCAGGCGGACGATCGCATCGCCGACCCGCACCGCCTGCCCGGGCTTGAGCGTCACGTCGCGGCTGACGCCGTTACGCTTGTTGAGCAGCCCGACCACCGCGACCCGCTCCGCCATCGGCGTACCGCCGGTCGGCAGCGCGACGTCGCTCGACGCGATCGTCTCGATCGCCTCCGCCGGCGCGACGTCGCCCGGCGTCAGGTCCTGCGCGACGACGCTTTGCCCGCCCGTGTCGGCGCGATGCAGCGCCCGGTAGCCGAGCACCCCCGCCACGACCAGCGCCACCAGCAGCACGCCGGCGGCGAGCCAGCGCTTCATCACCCTTCGGGCGTCCACGCCTCGTAATCGCCGGTGGCGGCGGCGCGCTTGCCGCCCTTTTCCAACGAGCCCGAGGGGCGATAGGCGAGCGGCGTGCCGGTCATGTTCGGCACCGCCGGCTTCTGCCACGCACGCACCGGCGGCAGCGCGCGATCGGGCACGTCGTCGATATGATGATGCAGCCAGCTGAACCACACCGGCGGCACGCGGCTGGCGTCGTTCGCACCCTCGTAGATCACCCAGCGACGGACCCGGCCGCTGCCGTCCTTGCCGCCTTCGTAATAGACGTTGCCGAGCGCGTCGGTGCCCATCTGCTTCATGCCGCGCAGGCCATAGAGCATCGTGCCCCAGGATGCGCCGGACCACCAGGTGAACGGATTGAGGTTGATGCCCATAATGCCCCTGCGCTTACCCGTCTCGCGCGCCGCCTTCAACCGGGGATCGACGCGATCGTTTCAGGTGGATGGCGTGGGGAACGAAAAGCCTCCGTGTGGTCACGAACTGGACGACATGAACACGTTGGAGGAGACGATCCGGTTCTGTCGTTTCCGGTCGTGAGATGATGCGACGGAGCCGTATCGAGACGAATCAAACGTTATCGGACGGCACGGAGTAGGACATACCGGGATTGGGCCGCACCTATATTCTCCGGAATCGGAGGCGGCGATATCGGCACGGTGGCGCCGGACACGGTGGCGTCTGAGCCGTTTGCCCCGGGCGATGTCGAGGCGCGTTGGCGGAGATGGCGCCGTTGGGCTGGCGACGACGGTACATTCGTAAGCAAGATAACACCACACAGCCTAAAGTGTGGCCGGATGCGCCAATTGCAGACATTGCCTTTGCGTGCGAGCGTGATGGCATGAGCGATGATCGAACCGTGGTGGAGACCGCAAAAGACGGCAACGGGTTCAAACGTTGGCGGCTATTGCTGCGGCCGCACGGCTTCTTCCTTTTCGAGGAAATGACGTTGCAGGACGAGATTTGCTATGTCGATAATGATGGGAACGAGGGGGCAATAGTCGCCGAAGCCTACTGGATGCCGACGCACGTCTCCGGCCTATTCGAGTCGGAAGAAGCAGCCCGCGAGGACGCTCTCGCCACGCTTCCTTGGCTGCGCGAGGCTTTAACGAACGTCCGCTTCCCTCCCACTAGCGGATGCAGGCCAGTTATGGATTTGACCTGGGCCGTACCGACTACCAAACAGAAGATGCAGCATGAGAGCGGAGATATGGGTAGAGACAAGCGACTGCTCGGCGCGATGTCCCTTATGGTGGTTTCCGCCGTCGCTTGGCTTATCCAAGCAGGGATCGTTCGAGCGTACATCTACTCTGCGGTGATGGGAAACTGGTCCGATTTCACCAAATTCTTCCGTGTTCAGCCCCCATCAAAATACTGCCTCGATTATTGTGTAGCCGACCTGCCGTTCGTTGCAGGCTGGACTGGGATCGTCTGCTTTTGCTTGGGATTTGCCCTCATGTTCGCTGCTTGGCTTCGACCTGACCGGAAGCCGCCTGGCCGTGCCAAATACGATAAGCGGACAGCCTGTTGAATCGACAGAAGCGGCCGTCCCGCTATCGCCCACGACCGGACATTTAAGCTGGCGATGCGGGTTCCCGAAAACGGTCATTGGTATAGGTGCATCGCTCGCGAATACCGTTGAGCCTTAGGAACTTATCGGAATGGGTCTGTATCAGCTAGACTGCGATATCGCCTCCACGATAGGAGAAAAGCTTCCGTGCTAGGAGCTTTGTGGTCTGTGTTCTCGCATCCAGGCACGATCGCAGGCCGCGATGGTGTCGGAACCTTGGTGTTGCCCGCCGTCATTGTAGCACTGCTCACCTTCGGGTTCATGGCAGCTGTTGGACGGCATGTGATGGGTCGGTTCCCGGTTGTTGCCGTTCTGCTGGGCTGCGTTTTCGTTCCATCTGTCATGAACGCGCTCGCATTTCTGGCGGCGAGCAGTGATCGCGCTGGTACTGACGGCGGGGGAATACTCGTCTTTGCTGCCCTTGTGCTCTCGATCTGTGCAGTTCCGGTCACGCTGGCGACCAGTGTGCTGTACGCTGTTGTCTGGCGCAGGCGCAGGCGCAGGGTTGAATAAAGAGCGACTGCGTTATGGTTCTCGGGCCGGAAAGCTGCCCGCCCGCCATCCCCCCAAGATCAGACAGCCCAACGCAGCCTGACTCCCCCACCCCGGCCCCGCTACTTCGCCCAGGTCACCCGGTCGCCCTCGGCGATGCCGAGTTCGGCGGCGCGGCCGCCGACGATCTCGAGGACGGCGGCGACGGGTTCGCGGGATTTCACCTCGGTCGTCGCATACGGGACGGTGTTCTCGGCGATGGTCGCGATCGTGCCGTCGGCGCGGATGAAGAGGATGTCGAGCGGGGTCGGCGTGTTCTTCATCCAGAAGCTCGCCTCGCGCGGGGCGCCGCCGCCGGCGGGATAGGGATGGAAGAGCATGCCGCCGTCGGGCGTCAGGTCGGTGCGGTACATCAGGCCCTGCGCCTGCTGCGCCGCAGTCACTGCGCGCTCGACGAGGAAGACATGGCTGCCGCCAGCCCCGGTGATCGTCACCGGCAACCGCGTGCTGGCGTCCGCCGCCTGCCCGGCATTGCCCCCGCCGTCACCACCCGAACAGGCCCCGGTCGCCATGAGCAGCAGCGCCGCGGCCGTCGCCGCCCCCACCGCCTTCGCCGCCTTCGCCGCCTTCACCCTTGCGCTCATCGCCGTCACCCGCTCAATCCTGTTCGACGCTCACCGCCAGCGGCCCCTTGCGCCCGTCGACGATGCGCGCGCGCAGCCGCTGTTCGGGCTCGATGGCGGCGATGCCGGCGCGGCGCAACGTCTCCATGTGCACGAACACGTCGCTGTCGTCGCGGTCGCGGACCAGGAAACCATAGCCCTTCAGCCGGTTGAACCATTTGACCGCGACGCCCTCATAATCGCCGGCGGCATCGATCAGCGTCACCGGATCGATCCGGTCGGTGGCACGCGGCGGCCGCACCGGCTCCTCGACCGCGTTGCTGAGGTCGATCGCGACCACTTCGCGCGCCTGATAGCCGCGGCCGCGCTGCACCGACAGCGTCTCGACCCGCGCGCCTTCGGGCAGGCTACGTCGGCCGTGCGGTTGCAGGACGGAAAAATGGATCAGCACGTCGCCGACGCCGGCATCGTCCGCCACCGCGAAGCCGAAGCCGCGGGTCACGTCGAACCATTTGATGACGCCCGACACGGCGACCACGCCCTGGTCGTCGCCGTCCGGCGCGCGTGTGGCGGCCGTGGCGCCGGGCATGACCCCGTCGTCCCGCTCGTCGCCCTCCCGTTGCGGCTCGCTACGCATAACTCTACCCCTGTTAACGCTACGCTAGCACGGTTCGTCGCTGCTGCAATTGCGAAAGGACTGTTTACTCCAATTCATCCAGTTCTTCTTCGCTTTGCGCGACGACGATGCGGCGCGACCGTTCGAAACCATGGCCGGCGCGCAGCATCGCCGCGAGTTGCTTGTCGCGCACCGCCCGGTCTTCGGTCGGCATCCCGAACGGTCCGATCCGCTTGCGCCGGGCGAAGGTGATCGCGGCCTCCCCTGCCCGTTCGGCGATGGCGGGTGCGAGATCGTCGGCGTCGGCCTGTGCGATATGCGCCTGGCGCAGCGCCATCGTCACCCGCCGCGCGCCCAGCCCCTTGCGGCCCAGCGCGGCGGCCTTGCTCTCGGCGTACAGGCGGTCGTCGACATAGCCGAGATCGGCCATCCGCTGCGCCAGCGCCCGGGGATCGGCGGCCTCGCCGTCCCAGCCGCGTTCGCGGATCTTGCGCCCCAGATAGTCGGCCAGCTTGCCCCGCGTCGTCGCGAACCGCTCGACGTAGCGAAGCGCCAGCCGTTCGAGGGCGGCGGCGTCGAGCGGCGGTGGAGGGCGGCGTTCCTGCCTCATGGCCATGTTGTTGCCACACTGGCACCGGATTTAGAACGTCGATCGTGCGTTATAGCGCAGGATGACGACAGTCGCGGGTCGCGACGAGTGAACAGGAATATGTGATGACCGAGCAGTCTGCGCCTTCGCTGACGCCCACGCCCACGCTGGACGAGCTGCCGCGTCGCTACGCCGACTTCACGACGCTGGGCGAGGCGCTGGACTATGCGGCGCAGGGCGTGCGCGGCCTCAACTTCCACGATGCGCGCGGCACGCTCGCCCGCCCCTATCCGTTCGCGGAGCTGCGCGCCGATGCCGTCGCCATGGCGCACCGCCTGATCGCGGCGGGCGTGCAGCCCGAGGATCGCATCGCGCTGGTCGCGGAAACCGGACCGGAGTTCGCCGCCCTGTTCTTCGGCACCGTCTATGCCGGTGCATGGCCGGTGCCGCTGCCGCTGCCGACCTCGTTCGGCGGGCGCGATTCCTATATCGAGCAATTGCGCGTCCAGCTGGCGAGTTGCGACCCCCGGATGCTGATCTTCCCGCCCGAACTGGCCGCGATGGCGGCGGAGGCGGCGCGCCTCGCCGGGACCGAGGGGATCGACTGGTCCGAATTCGCGACGCGCGAGGCGGCCGCGGTCGCGCTGCCGCAGGCGGACGGGCAGGCGATCGCCTATCTGCAATATTCCAGCGGGTCGACGCGGTTTCCGCATGGCGTCGCGATTACGCATCATGCGCTGCTCAACAATCTGGCGGCGCACAGCCACGGCATGGAGATCGCCGCCGACGGCACCGATCGCTGCGTCAGCTGGCTGCCCTGGTATCACGACATGGGCCTCGTCGGCTGCTTCCTGTCGCCGATCGCCAACCAGGTATCGACCGATTACCTGAAGACCGAGGATTTCGCCCGCCGCCCGCTCGCGTGGCTCGACATGATCTCGCGCCACGACGGCACGACGCTGAGCTATTCGCCGACCTTCGGCTATGACATCTGCGCGCGCCGCATGTCGTCGCAGACCAAGGCGAGCGACCGCTTCGATCTGTCGCGCTGGCGCGTCGCGGGCAATGGCGCGGACATGATCCGTCCCGACGTGATGCAGGCGTTCGTCGACGCCTTCGCCGACGCGGGGTTCAAGGCAAGCGCCTTCCTGCCGAGCTACGGCCTCGCCGAGGCGACGCTGGCGGTGTCGCTGATGCCGCCGGGCGAGGGCATCCGGGTGGAGCTGGTCGAGGAGACGCAGCTGTCGGGCGGCGGCGATTCGCTCGCCGCCAACGATGGCCCGCGCCCGCAGCGCTTCCGCGCGATCGTCAATTGCGGCAAGCCGGTGCGCGACATGGCGGTCGAGATCCGCGAGGAGGACGGCACCCCCCTGCCCGACGGCGCGATCGGCAAATTGTGGTGCAAGGGGCCGAGCGTCATGGTCGGCTATTTCCGCGACGAGGCCGCGACCGAAGCGTGCATGGCGCCCGATTCCGACGGGAAATTCTGGCTCGACACCGGCGACATGGCGTACATGTCGAATGGCTACATCTACATCGTCGGCCGCGCCAAGGACATGATTATCGTCAACGGCAAGAACCACTGGCCGCAGGACATCGAATGGGCGGTGGAGCAACTGCCCGGGTTCAAGGCCGGCGACATCGCCGCCTTCGCGATCACCACGCCGGGCGGCGAGGAGACGCCGGCGGTGCTGGTCCAGTGCCGCAGCAGCGACGATTCGGAACGCCAGCGGCTGCGCGAGGAGATCCGCGAGCGCGTGCGGTCGGTGACGGGCATGAACTGCGTGATCGAGCTGATCCCGCCGCGCACCCTGCCGCGCACCAGCTCGGGCAAGCTGAGCCGGGCGAAGGCGCGCAACCTGTACCTGAACGGCGACATCAAGCCCTATGCCATCGCCGCCTGATCGACGAGCAGCGCCGGATCGGACGTAAAAGCCGGCGCGGCTAACCATCCATCAACTTCGTCGCGGTAGATCCTGCCGCGTGAGCAAGACCGTATCGCCAGCCTCGGATCCCCATGCGATCCATTTCCTGCAATTGCTCGGGCTGCGCGACGGCGCGGATGCGGCACAATGGGCGCGCATCCGCTCGACGCAGCTGGATGCGGGCCGCCGCCCCGCCCTGTTCCTGCTCGCCGCCAACCTGATCGGGGCGGCGGCGACGGTGTCGCTGTTCGCCACGCAGGTGGGGCATGCGATCCTCGCCGGCTGGGCGGCGCTGGTCGGGATCGTCTCGGTCACCGTCGCCATCCGCCGGCTCGGCACGCGCCATCGCGACGGCGGCTATGCGACGCAGGACGATGTCCGCGCAACCGTGCTGGAGGGGCTGGCGCTGGCGGTCGCCTGGTCGATCCCGTGCCTGGTGTTCAACACGCATCCTGGATCGAACGCGGCCTATGTCCTGTGGATGATCCTGTCGGTGCTGATGACCGCGGGCGCGGTGGCGATGGCGCCGCTGGCGCTGGCGACGATCGCCTTCGTCGGCGGCGTCGGGCTGACCGTGACCGGCAAGCTGGTGACGGTCGGCAGCTATGCCGCGGCGGCCGCGACCTCGCTGTTCACGGTCATGCTGATCGTCATCTGCCTCAACCGCGCCCGCTCGCTGGTCGTGATCCGCGCAAGCCAGATGGCGCTGGGCGAGCGCGACGAGACCGTCAGCCTGCTGCTGCGCGAATTCGAGGCGACCAACGCCGACTGGCTATGGGAAACCGACGCCGCCCGGCGGATCGTCAAGGCCTCGCCGCGCTTCGCCTATGCCTGTGGGCTGGACCCGATCACCATCGAGGGCCGCCCGTTCCTGCAGGTGCTGTCCGGGCCGGCGTGGGACACCGGCAATTTCTCCGCCGGCCTCCGCAACCTCGCCGACAAGCTGAAGACGCGCGAAAGCTTCCGCGACCTGCGGCTGCCGGTCGACGTCGGCGGCGAGGAGCGCTGGTGGGAACTCGCCGCCAGTCCGCGCTTCGATGAAAAGGGAACGTTCTGCGGGTTCCGTGGTGTCGGGTCCGACGTCACCGAACAGCGCGCCTCGGCTGACAAGATCAACCGCATGGCGCGCTTCGACACGCTGACCGGCCTGCCCAACCGGCTGATGGTCAACGAGACTCTGGTCCGGGCGATGGCCGATGCCGACAAATGGGGCGGCCGCTGCGCGTTCATGATGATCGACCTCGACCGGTTCAAGGCGGTCAACGACACGCTCGGCCATCCGATCGGCGACCGCCTGCTCAGCCGCGTCGCCGAACGGCTCGGCCAGCTGATGAGCGACAACGAGACGTGCGGGCGGCTGGGCGGCGACGAATTCGCCGTCGTCATGCGCGACGCTACCGACACGACCGCGGTCGAAGGCCTTGCGCAGCGGATCATCGAGACGCTGTCGCGCCCCTATGAGGTCGATGCGCACACGCTTTACATCGGCGCCTCGGTCGGCCTCGCCGTCGGGCCGCGCGACGGGCGCACCGCGGAGATGCTGATCCGCTCCGCCGACCTCGCGCTCTACCGCGCCAAGGATGCCGGTCGCGGCGTCTACCACGCCTATGAGCCCGAGCTGCACGTCCAGGCCGAGGAGCGCCGCGTGCTGGAAATGGCGCTGCGCCAGGCGCTCGAAAAGGGCGAGATGCACCTCCACTACCAGCCGGTGGTCGACGCCGGTTCGGGCCGGCTCAAGGGGTTCGAGGCGCTGCTGCGCTGGACGAGCCCGCAGTTCGGCAACGTGTCGCCCGCCAAGTTCATCCCGCTCGCCGAGGAGGCGCGGCTGATCCAGCCGATCGGCGAATGGGTGCTGCGCACCGCCTGCGCCGAGGCGGCGAATTGGCCGTCCGACGTGCGCGTCGCGGTCAACGTCTCGCCCGACCAGCTGCAGAACCCGAGCTTCGTCGCGGTCGTTACCTCGGCGCTGGCCAATGCCGGCCTGTCGGCGGAACGGCTCGAGCTGGAAGTGACCGAAAGCGTGTTCATGCACGAGGGGCTCGGCGCGACCAAGGTGCTGGAGCGCATCCTCGACCTCGGCGTGCGGCTCAGCCTCGACGATTTCGGCACCGGCTATTCCTCGCTCGGCTATCTGTCGCGCACCCGCTTCTCGTCGATCAAGATCGACCGCAGCTTCGTCCAGGGCGCGTCGAAGGGCGTCAAGGAGGCGATCGCGATCATCCGCGCCGTCGTCGCACTGGCGCAAAGCCTCGGCATGGCGACCACCGCCGAGGGGGTCGAAACCGAATCGGAACACCGCATGGTGCAGGACCTCGGCTGTACGAAGGTGCAGGGCTATTATTTCGGCCGCCCGCTGCCGGTCGACGAAGCGCGCGCCCTGGCGGCGCGGCAATGGGGCACCAGCGCCGCGGCGTGATGCCGCGCGTGTTCAGCCGAGCATGCCGGCGTAGCTTTGCGGCGCTTGCGGCAGCGTCGCGCGCGCCAGCGCGCCGATCGCGATCACGCCGACCAGCGCGAGCGTCGCGGCACGCGGCCAGCGCCGCGGCCCGATCAGCACCCAGCCGACCGCCGTCGCCGCGAGCGTCCACAGATGATAGCGCAGGTCGGAGGCGATGCTGATCGCAGCGAAGCTCACCTCGATCGCCAGTGCCGAGGTGAACAGCGCCGCTGGCAGCCGGTCCTCAGCCGGGCCACGCCTCGACCGCAACAGCCCGGCGATCGCCGCGACCACCCAGACCGACGGCCAGCCGAGCGGCGATTCGATCAGCCACGCCGCCAGCCCCTGCCACCGCGCGGCCGCCGCCGCGGGCTCGGCGAACCCGCGCCTATTGGGCTCGCTCGCCTGCGGCGGCGCTGCGCCGATCCAGTGCAGCGGCACCCACAACCGCTCCGTCGAATTGAGGTGCGCCAGCCGGTGCGTCGCATAGCTGAGCGGATGGCGCAGGATCATCCCCGCCAGCCGGATGTAGAGCGTGCCGGCTGCGGTCGCCTGCCACGGCGCGACCAACGCCTCGCATCGCTGCGGCTCGCCGAGCGGGTCCCAGAAATAGGGGCGGACGCACCGCTTCGCACGCATTGCCGCGAGCGTCGCGGTGGACAGCCCGACCGCCGGATCGCCGCTTGCCACGCCGATCCCGGACAGGTCGTACATCGCCTGCGTCCGTTCGACGCCGCTCCGCTGCGCCTGCATCAGCCGGTGGTTCAGCAGTGGCGCGAGCAGCAGCGCCAGCACGATCCCGCCGACCGCCACGCCCGCCCGCGCCCGCCCGTGCGGCCAGGGCAGCAGCATCGCGATCAGCGGCATCACTGCAAAGGGGGCATTGGCACGTACCAGCAGCGCATAGCCCATCAGGATCGCGACGAGCGCGAGCGCAGGCCATGGCAGCCGCCGCTCGCGCAGCCGCCACCAGCCGACGACGCCGACCGCGCCGAGCAGTGCGCCCGACATCTGCATGTCCTTGAGCACCACCGCCTGCCAGCCGAGCAGCGGCGGCCAGACGCCGATCGCCAGCATGGCACACGCCGCACGTCCGCGCCCGCGTGACGCCAGCGCAGCGGCGAGCAGGCCCAGTCCCGACCAATAGGTGCCGAGCTGCAATGCCAGCATCGGCGCCGGCCCGTGGCGCGCGAACAGCGACCACAGCCGCGCCATGACCGGCGGATGCCAGTCGTCGTAGCGCCCGTCGATCGCCTGCGCATGCTGCGCGAGACTGTCGAACGCGACATAGCCGGGCCAGAATATCGCCAGCGATATCGCGAACAGCAGCGCCGCCGCAAACGCGACGCCCGGCGCCGCCACCCTGTCCGAGGGCGCCGTCACAACGCCATGCCCTCACCCGGCCCGACCGGTGCCACCGGACGATCCCCCTTCTCCTCCCGGCGGGAGGGGAAGGAGGCAAGGGATGACGGGAGCGGCATCCCCGCAGGGACTAGAAGTGAATCGCCCGCCCGTAGGCGCCCAGCACGCTCTCGTGCATCATCTCGCTGAGCGTCGGATGGGCGAACACGGTTTCCATCAGCTCGTGCTCGGTGGTTTCGAGCTGGCGCGCGATCACATAGCCCTGGATCAACTCGGTCACTTCCGCGCCGACCATGTGCGCGCCGAGCAGTTCGCCGGTCTTGGCGTCGAACACGGTCTTCACGAAGCCTTCCGCCTCGCCGAGCGCGATCGCCTTGCCGTTGCCGATGAAGGGGAATTTGCCCGCCTTCACCTCATAACCGGCTTCCCTGGCCTTCGCCTCGGTGAAGCCGACGCTGGCGACCTGCGGACGGCTGTAGGTGCAGCCGGGGATGTTCCACGTCTCGAACGGATGCGGGTCCTGGCCGGCGATCTTCTCGACGCAGACGATGCCTTCGTGGCTCGCCTTGTGCGCCAGCCACGGGGCACCGGTGACGTCGCCGATCGCATAGATGCCCTCGACGTTGGTGCGGCCGTAGCCGTCGACCTTGATATGGCCGCGATCGGTTTCGACGCCCAGCGCCTCGAGCCCGATATTCTCGGTGTTCGGCACGATGCCGATCGCGACGATGGCGTGGCTGAACTCGGTGCTGGTGACCTTGCCGTCCGCGCCCTTGATCGCCGCGGTGACGCCATTGGCGCCGCTTTCCAGCTTTTCGAGGCCCGATTTGGTGAGGATCTTGATCCCCTGCTTGGTCAGCGCCTTGGTCATGAACTCGCTGACCTCGGCATCCTCGACCGGCAGGATGCGGTCGAGCATTTCGACGATCGTGACGTCGGCACCCATGTCGTTGTAGAAGCTGGCGAATTCCACGCCGATCGCGCCCGATCCGATGACCAGCAGCTTGGTCGGCATCACTTCGGGCACCATCGCGTGGCGATAGGTCCAGATGCGCTTGCCGTCGGCCTTGGCGAACGGCAGGTCGCGGGCGCGGGCGCCGGTGGCGACCATGATATGCTTCGCCTCGAGGTCGAGCGTCTTGTCGCCCTGCTTGACCGAGAGCTTGCCCTTCCCGGTCAGCGCGCCGACGCCTTCGAAGACCTGAACCTTGTTCTTCTTCATCAGACCCTTGACGCCGGCATTGAGCTGGCCCGCGACCTTGCGGCTACGATCGACGATCTTGCCGAGGTCGAAGCCGACATTGTCGGCCTTCAGCCCGTAGGCGTCGGCATGCGTCATGTAATGATAGACTTCGGACGTGCGCAGCAGCGCCTTGGTCGGGATGCAACCCCAGTTGAGGCAGATGCCGCCCAGGCGCTCGCGCTCGACGATGCCGACCTTGAGGCCGAGCTGGCTCGCCCGGATCGCCGCGACATAGCCGCCGGGGCCGGAGCCGAGGATGAGGAGGTCGAAGGTATCAGCCACGTTGCGAGGTCCTTACCGGGGGAGGTTCAACACGAATGTCAGGAGAGCGGCGCGACCCGGCGGGGTGCGCGGTTTTCGTCGGTGGCGACGAAGATGAAGCGGGCCTGCGTCACCTTGCAGGCATCGTTGGCATGGCGGGCGCGGCGCCATGCCTCGACCTCGATCGTCATCGAAGTGTTGCCGACTGCGGTCAGCCGCGCATAGACCGACACTTCGTCGCCGACGAGGACGGGGGCGTGGAACTTCATCGCGTCGCAGGCGATCGTCACCGCCCGGCCGCCGGCATGGCGCGATGCGACCGATCCGGCGGCAAGGTCCATCTGCCCCATCAGCCAGCCGCCGAAGATGTCGCCATAGGGATTGGCGTCGGCAGGCATCGCGGTGACGCGGATCGTCGGTGCGACGTCGGGCAGGTCGGTCATGCGCGCCTCCGGTCGATCGCGCGGGCGCGGCGCAGCGGGCCGACGCCCATCAGCACCGTCGCCAGCATCGCCGCCGCACCGCACCACCAGATCACCTCATAGCCCAGCGGATAGGACCATGCCGCCGCCCAGGTCATCGCCGCGGCCGCGACCAGCCCGGCGACGATGTGCAGCAGTTCGACGGTTGTCCGCGCCACGCCTGCCTCAGGCGAGCATGCCGAGCGGCCGCTCGACCAGCGCCTTGAACACCTTCATCAGCTCGGCCCCGTCGGCCCCGTCGATCGCACGGTGATCGAAGCTGCCGGTCGCCGACATGACGGTCGCGACGGCCAGTTCGCCGTCGACGATATACGGCCGCTTCTCGCCGGCGCCGATCGCCATAATCATCCCCTGCGGCGGGTTGATGACCGCCTCGAACTGCTTGATGCCGAACATGCCCATGTTGCTGATCGACGCGGTGCCGCCCTGGAATTCCTCGGGCTTCAGCTTGTTCTCCTTGGCGCGGGCCGCGAGATCCTTCACCTCGTTGGAGATCGCCGACAGGCTCTTGGTGTCCGCACCGACGACGATCGGCGTGATGAGCCCCGACGGCGTCGACACCGCGACCGAAATGTCCGCGCGCTTGAAGCTGATGAGCTGGTCGGGCGTGAACATGACGTTGCACTTGGGCACCGCGATCAGCGCCTGCGCCAGCGCCTTCACCAGCATGTCGTTGACCGACAGCTTGACGCCGCGGCTTTCCAGCGACGCGTTGAGCTCGCCGCGCAGCTTCAGCAGCGCGTCGAGCTGGATATCCACCGTCAGGTAGATGTGCGGCACCGTCTGCTTCGATTCGGTCAGGCGGCGTGCGATCGTCTTGCGCATGTTGCTGAGCTTGGTCGCCTCATGCGGAATATCCGGCACGGCAGCGGGCTTGGCGGCGGGCGCAGGTGCGGCCGCGGCGGCCGGGGTCGATTCGCTCTTCGCAGCCGCCGGTGCGGCCGCGCCGGACTTCGCACCCTCGACGTCCGCCTTGACGATGCGACCGTTCGGGCCCGAACCGCTCAGGCCGGCGAGTTCGATGCCCTTTTCGGCGGCGATGCGGCGCGCCAGCGGGCTCGCCTTGACGCGCTCGCCCGACTTGGCAGGGGCCGGCGCCGCGCCGGCATCGGCGGGCTTGCCGTGATCCTCCGCCTCGGTGACGTCGCGCTGGGCGGGCTTCGCCTCGTCGCCGGTCGCGTTGGGGTCCTTCGGATCGGGACGGCCCTTGAATTCGGGATCGGCGGGCTCGGGCGTCTCGCTCTTCGCCGGCGCGCTGACAGAGGATGCGTCCTCGCCCTCTTCGGCCAGGATCGCGATCACCGCGCCGACCTTCACATTGTCCGTGCCTTCGGCGATCAGGATCTTGGCGATCACGCCCTCGTCCACCGCCTCGAATTCCATCGTCGCCTTGTCGGTCTCGATTTCGGCCATGATGTCACCGCTCTTGACGGTGTCGCCTTCCTTGACGAGCCACTTGGCGAGCGTACCCTCTTCCATCGTCGGCGACAGCGCGGGCATCTTGATCTCGATCGACATGCAGGTCCTCTTGCCTGGGGAGCAGGTCGCTCCCTTCGCGCCCTACGCGCGGGGGGTCAACCCTTGCGCGGGCTCAAGGCGCGGACCACGTAACGGAAAAGGGGCAAAACATGCGCATATACCTCGTGGTGGTCGACGACAGTCCGGAAGCGGAGATCGCGCTGCGCTTCGCTGCGCGCCGTGCGGTGAAGACCGGCGGCGGCGTCGAAATCCTGACCCTGATCCCGCCGCAGGAGTTCATCGCCTTCGGCGGCGTGCAGGCGACGATCGAGGAAGAGGCGCTGCTCCACGCCGAAGGGCTGGTGTCCGCCGCGGCGGGGACGCTGGTCAGCGAATCGGGGCTGAAGCCGTCGATCACCGTGCGGCAGGGCGACGGCCCCAAGATCATCCGCGAGATCATCGCCGCCAACCCGGACATCGCCGCGCTGGTGCTGGGCGCGGCACCGGCGGGATCGCCGGGCACGCTCGTCACCCATTTCGCCGGTTCGGACGCGGGCGCCCTGCCCGTCCCGGTGATGATTATCCCGGGATCGCTGACCCGCGAGGCGATCGACCGGCTGAGCTGATCCACAGCAGCCGCAGGGCGATGAAATCGTTTGCATTTTTGTGCTTGCGGATCGTATAATATGACATGTCCGCCAATCTCTTGCCGCCGATGCCCTACATCCGGGCGCTCGACCTGCTGACCCGCGCGCTCAGCACGCTGGACGACCTCGACGAGGGGATCGCCGCCGCGCAGCTGAGCGGGGTCATCGACCTGGTCGCGGCGCGGCTCGGCGACCAGAGTCGCTGTACGCATTGATCGGCTAAATCAGGGGCTTGAGCGGACGGGCGCGACGCGCCACACCGCCATGCCATGCTGATCCTCCCGCTCCTCGCCGCCGCTGCCGCCACCGCTGCGGCCCCCGCCCCCGATCCCGCCCGACTGAAGGCCAGCGTCACCGCGCTGGTCGGCTTCGGCACGCGGCACACTTTGTCGTCGACCACCGATCCGAAGCGCGGCATCGGCGCGGCGCGCAGCTGGGCGGCAAAGCAGTTCGAGGCGATCGGGCGCGACTGCGGCGGCTGCATCAAGGTCGAACGCATCAGCCGCAGCTTCACCGGCCCGCGCGCGCCCGATGGTGTGATGGTGGAGGACGTGCTCGGCATCCAGCGCGGCCGCGATCCCGACCGCGTCGTCATCATCGGCGGGCATATCGATAGCCGCGTCACCGACGTGATGGACGCGACCAGCGACGCACCGGGCGCCAACGACGATGCCTCCGGCGTCGCCCTCGTACTGGAAACGGCGCGGCTGCTGTCGAAGCGGCGTTTCGACGCGACGATCGTCTATGTCGCCTTCAGCGCCGAGGAGCAGGGGCTGTGGGGCGCCGAGCTGCTCGCCGACACCGCCGCGACGCGGGGCTGGACCGTCACCGCGATGCTCAACAACGACATTGTGGGAAATTCGATTGGCCAAGGCGGCGTCCGCGACCCGAACCGCGTCCGCGTCTTTTCGGAAGGCATCCGCGCGGCCGAGGATCTGCCCCAGCAGCAGCGTCGCCGCGGCGACGGCGGCGAGGATGACGGCCCCAGTCGCGCGCTCGCCAAGACGATCGATGGCATTGCGGACGCGATTCCCGGCGGCTTCGACGTGGTGATCGACCGGCGTCCGGACCGGTTCGGGCGCGGCGGCGACCACGAACCGTTCCTGAAGCGCGGCTATCCCGCAGTCCGGTTCTCGGTCGGTGCGGAAAATTGGGACGCACAGCATCAGAACCTGCGCACCGAGAACGGCACCGTCTTCGGCGACACGATCGACCGGATGGATTTCGCCTATCTCGCCAAGGTGACGGCGATCAATGCCGCGACGATCGCCCGCCTCGCCGCCGCACCCGCCGCGCCCGCAAGCGTCACGTTGGTCGGCGACCTGTCGCGCGATACCCGGGTCAGCTGGATGCCGGTACCGGGCGCCGCGGGCTATCGCATCCGCTGGCGCGCCAACGACGCCGCGTCGTGGAGCCAGTCGCGCGACGTACAGGGCAGCGACGCGGTCGTGCAGCAGGTGCCGGTGGACGACACGTTTTTCGCGGTGTCTGCGCTGGCGGCGGATGGTAGCGAGAGCCTGCCGACGTTCGGCGGACGGGCGGCGCGGCGTTAGTTGGGTCTGCGCGAGAATTGGTTCACGCGAAGACGCTAAGCCGCGAAGAACGGGATTCACGCGGAGACGCGGAGAAGAGGTTTTTGCGCGCAGAGGCGCGGAGGACGCAGAGACGATTTGACGCAGCGCAGCTGCTTCCTGTCAGGCCGCAGTGGTGAGCAAAGAATAAGATTGCCTGCGGCGCAACACCCTCTTCGGCTCTGCGGCTCTGCGCGAACCTCCCTCGCCTTTTCTTCTCCGCGCCTCCGCGTAAATCCCCTTCTTCGCGGCTTCGCGTGAACCCGAAACCTCCCGGCATTACAAAGATCAGTCCGCCGGCAACGCCCCGCCATTGCCCAGCCATTCCTCCAGCGTATCGGGGATGCTCCGCGCCGGCGGTGGTGGCGACGGCGCAGCGCGGCCGAAGCCTTCGGTCAGCAGCTTCGCGACGAGGCGGTCGCGCAGTTGGACCGAGCGTTCGCCGATCACCACCGCGATCAGCCGCCGGTCGCCGCGTTTGGCGGAAGCCGCCAGCGCAAAGCCGGCCTCGGCGGTATAGCCGGTCTTGAGGCCGTCCGCGCCCGGATAGGCGCCGAGCAGGTGGTTGTGGTTCTGCACCGTCCGCCCGCCCCAGCTGAAGCTGCGCGTCGCGAACACCGCGTAGCGCCGCGGATGGTCGCGTTGCAGCGCCAGCGACAGCCGCGCCATGTCCTGCGCGGTGGTCAGGTTGGCGCCGGGCAGGCCGGTCGAATTGGTGAAGGAGGTATCCTCGAGGCCGAGCGCGCGCGCCTTGGCGGTCATCATCCGTGCAAACCGGTCTTCCGTGCCGCCGACGGTTTCGGCCAGCGCGACCGCGACGTCGTTCGCCGACACCACGGCGACGGCGCGGATCGCCTGATCGACGGTCATCGTCGCACCCGGGCGCAGGCCGATCCGCGATGGCGGCTGGTTCGACGCATAGCGCGAGATCCGCACCGGATCGCCAAGCCGCAACGTTCCCGCATCGAGCGCGTCGAACGTCAGGAACAGCGTCATCATCTTGGTGAGCGAGGCGGGCCGGCGGACGATGCCGGCATTCTGCGCATAGAGGATGCTGCCGTCGCGCGCGTCCATGACGATCGCCGACACCGGCCGCGTCACCGCGTCCGCCGGCGCGATCGGCGCGGCCAGCCCCGCCAGCAGCATGGCGCCGCACCAGCGATGGAGGGCGCGGCGCGACAGCATCGTCATACCCGATGCGTCCGCGATTACTGCGGCGCCTGGTCGTTGGCCGGCGCCTCGTCGCGCGACACACGCGCGGTCATGCCGGTGGCGTCGGCATCCTCGATCATCTGCGCATCGGGCGCGACCGGGGCTTCCGGCGGCACGTCGATCGCGGCGGTGTTCGCGTCCACTGTCGGCGGCAGCGACTCCGTCGGTTCGGCGGAGGGCAATGCATCAGGCGTCGCCTCGTCCATCGGCGCCTGCTCCGTCATATTCTCGTCGAGCGGCTGTTCGGGCTCGGAGCGCGAACAGGCCGCCAGCAGCAGCAATCCCGCGGCCAGCGCCGCCCAGGTCTTCATCTTACGCATACGCATCACCTCCCCTTTCACCGTGCCGCGACCATCTGGCTCGCCGAGCGCGCCTCGATCTTCGCCGCCAATGTTGCATCCCATCCATAGGGATCGTCACGGAAATTCATCTGGCCGCTGCCGCTGGCGAAGGCGGTCCAGTAGAGCAAATAGACCGACACCGGCTTCACCAGCCGCGCCCGCACGGTATCGCCCTTGTCGACGGTCGCCGCGATCGCCTCCGGCGTCCAGGCGGGATCGCCCTTCAGCAGCAGCTGCGCAAGATCGGCGGGCTTTTCCAGCCGGACGCAGCCGTGGCTGGCGAGCCGGCTAAAGCTCGCGAACTTGGCCCGCGACGGCGTATCGTGGAGGTAGACCGAAAAGGCGTTGTCGAAGTCGAACTTGTAACGGCCGAGCGCGCTCTGGTCGCCGGCCTTCTGTTGCAGGCGGGTGCCGTCGATGACGCGGAAGCCGTTGCGGCGGAAATAGCCGGGGCTCTTCTTTTCCTTCGGCCACAGCTCCTTGGTCGCGATCGAGGTCGGCACGTTCCACGGCGGGTTGATGACGACGCTGTGGATGGTCGAGGAGAGCATCGGCGTCTCATCGCCCGGCCGGCCCGTGACCGCGCGCATCGACATCACCGGCTGGTCGCCGTCGAACACGGTCAGCACCGCGGCGGCGATGTTCACCTGGATGCGGTCGCGCGGCAGGTCCTGCGGCAGCCAGCGCCAGCGCTCCATATTGGCCATGATCTGCCGCACCCGCGCCTGGGCCGGCACGTTGAGCGCCGCCAGCGTCTGCGTCGACACGGTGCCGGTGGGGTTAAGGCCGTAGCGACGCTGCGCACGGCGGACCGATTCGAGCAGTTTCGTGTCGAAACCGCCGGTGGCGGCGACGTCGGTGTCCTCGACCGCCAGCCGCTTGCGCAGCGCGAGCACGCGCGCTCCGCTCGCACCCATGCCGAGGTCCGGCCCGGCAGCGAGTGCCGGCCAGCCGCCGGCGGCGGCGATGCTGCGATAGCGTTCCAGCCCCGCCTTCAGCCCGTCATAACCCGAATAGGGCGGCGGCAGCGCGGCGAACCATGCGGCGATCCGGTCGCGGCGCACCGCATCGGCGAAGCCGGGCAGCGGATCGAAGGTCGGCGGGCGCAAGCCCCAGTCGCGCTGGAAGTCCGCCTCCGCCAGCCGCCCGGCATGGACCGCTCGGGCATGGTCGAGCGCGTCGCGCACCAGCCGGTCGCGGGCGGCGGCGTCCATCGGCTGCGGCGCGGCGAGGCTGAGCCCCTGCGCCAGCGTGTCGCGCGAAAGCAATGCCGCGAGCTGCGTCGCCTGCGCGTCGGTCAATTGCGGCAGCGGGATCGTCGGGACGACCACCGGCGGCGCCACGACCGCCGACGGCGGCACCGGAACCGGCACCACCTGCGCCGTCGCCGGCATCGCCGGCAGGAGCATGGCGGCCATCGCCACCGTCGCTATGGTTCGTGTCATGCTGTTCCCCTGGACGGCCCCGCTCGAAGCGCCGGGCCATCGCACCGTTCACCTCGCTCTAGGCTGAACGGACCGGTGCTGACTACCTTTGCGAACAGGATTTTTTGGCCTCAATAGCCCGCATAGTCGCTGAACTTGGTGATCGTCGGGTCGAACTTTAGCACCACCTTGCCGGTCGCGCCGTGGCGCTGTTTGGCGACGATCATCTCGGCGAGGCCATAGACTCTTTCCATGTCGCTCGCCCATTTGGCGTGATCCTCGAACACCTTGGCCTCGTCGCCTTCCATCGGGCGCTTCGGTTCGCGCTGCGCGGTGTAATAATCCTCGCGAAACACGAACCAGACCATGTCCGCGTCCTGCTCGATCGAGCCCGATTCGCGCAGGTCGGACAGCATCGGCCGCTTGTCCTCGCGGCTTTCGACCGCGCGGCTGAGCTGCGACAGCGCCAGCACCGGCACGTTCATGTCCTTGGCCAACGTCTTGAGCCCGCGCGAGATTTCCGAAATCTCCTGCACGCGATTCTCCTTCGATCCCTTGCCGCCGCTGGTCAGCAGCTGGAGATAGTCGACCACGACCAGCCCGATCTGGTTGTTGTGGCGGCGCTGCAGGCGGCGGACGCGGGTGTGGAGCGCGCTGATCGACAGGCCGCCGGTGTCGTCGATGAACAGCGGCAGATTCTCGAGTTCCGCCGCCGCGGCGGCAAGCTGGCCGAATTCGGCCTTGCTGATCTTGCCCATGCGCAGGCTTTCGGAGCTGATCTGCGACTGTTCGGCTAGGATACGCGTCGCCAGCTGGTCGGCGCTCATTTCGAGGCTGAAGAAGACGACCTTCGCCCCCACCGATTCGCTGGGCGGAATGCCGTCGGCCATGTCGCGCATCCAGCGGCGCGCGGCGTTGAAGGCGATATTCGTGGCGAGCGACGTCTTGCCCATGCCCGGACGGCCGGCGAGGATCATGAGATCGGAATGGTGCATGCCGCCGATCTTGGCATTGACGCTATCGAGGCCGGTGGTGACGCCCGACAGATTGCCGCCCGAGTTGAGCGCGCGCTCGGCCATCTTGACCGCCATCGTCGTCGCCTGCGCAAAGCTCTTGGTGGCATTCTCCGCGCCGCCGTCGCCGGCGACCTTGTAGAGTTCCTCCTCCGCCGCCTCTATCTGCGCGCGCGGATTGACCTCTTCGGAGGTGTCCATCGCGCGTTCGACCAGCGTCCGCCCGACGCTGACCAGCGCGCGCAGCATGGCGAGGTCGTAGATCTGCGTCGCGAACTGGCGCGCGCCGATCAGCCCCGCGCCAGACCCGGTCAGGCTGGCGAGATAGGACGGCCCGCCCAGTTCGCGCATGCCCTCGTCGGCCTCGAACATCGGCCGCAGCGTCACCGGCGTCGCCAGCATGTCGTTGGCGCGCAGCGTCTTGATCGCGGCGAAAATGCGGGCGTGGACGGGTTCGTAGAAATGCACCGGCTCCAGCCGGTCGACCAGATCGTCGGCGAGTCGGTTGTCGATCATCATCGCGCCGAGCATCGCCGCTTCGGCCTCGACGTTGCGGGGCAATTGCATGGGTTCGGCGGGGACCGCCGGAGTCGGGAATGCGAGTGTGGCCATGCGCCAGCTTCTATCCGAAAATTCGACGCGCGACACGATTTGTCGGATCGGTTCAACCCGACTATCTGGCCCTATGGCCGACCCGCGGATCATCGACATCACCCTCGACGAGCACAGCATCGGCTGGCGCTCGGCCGACGTCGAGCAGGAACGGCGGATCGCGATCTTCGACCTACTGGAGGGCAATCACTTCGCACCGCAGCGCCAGCATGCCGACGGCTATGCGGGGCCGTACCGGATCAAGCTCGAATCGGCGGAGGGGCGGCTCGGCATCCACATCCACCGCGAGGACGACAGCCATCTGGAGACGCTGGTGCTGGCGCTTGGGCGCTTCCGCCGGTCGATCAAGGACTATTTCGCGATTTGCGACAGCTATTATCAGGCGATACGCGCCTCCACCCCGCAACAGATCGAGACCGTCGATATGGCACGCCGTGCCGTCCACAATGATGCCGCAGACCTGCTGCGCGAACGGCTGGAGGGCAAGATCGACGTCGATTTCGACACCGCGCGCCGGCTGTTCACGCTGATCTGCGTGCTGCACCTGCGCGGCTGATGGCCTACGGACTGTTCAAGGCGGCGGGCGTACTCGTCGGCGCCGGGCTGCTCGGCATCGCCGGCTGGAGCTTCGCGACCGGCTGGCATCCCGCGCCGAGCCAATATCCGTTGCAGGGCATCGACTTGGGCGAGAATCCCGGCGCGATCGAATGGGGGACGGTGCGTGCGCGCGGCGCCGATTTCGCCTATCTGGTCGCGACGTCGGGCGCCGACCGCCGCGATCCGGGGTTCGAGGCGAACTGGGCCGCGGTGCCCGAGGCGGGGCTGCGGCGCGGCGCGGTGCATCTGTTCTCTTTGTGCCAGCTGGCGGCCGATCAGGCGAATGCGTTCAATGCGTTCGTGCCCCGCACCGATGATGCTTTGCCCATGGCGGTCGACGTCAGCTATCGCGGCGATTGCACCGCGCGGCCCGACCGCAACGTGCTCGCCGACGAAGTGCGCACCTTCATCCAGATGGTCGAGACGCATACCCGCAAGCCGGTGTTGCTGCGCATCACCAAGGCGGTGGACAAGGATTACCAATTGTCCGCCGCGATCGACCGGCCGGTCTGGGCGATCGGCAATCTCTTCCCGCCGAGCTATGCCGCGCGGCCGTGGCGGATGTGGCGCGCTAGCGACATCCGCCGCATCGACGGCATCGAAGGCCCCGTCAACTGGAACGTCGTAGCGCCATGACCGAAGACTCCACCCGCCTGATCCATGCCGCGCGCGAGGCGGCGACGCGCGCGCATGCGCCCTATTCGCGCTTCGCGGTCGGCGCCGCGCTGCTGATGACCGACGGCAGCCTCGTCACCGGCGCGAACGTCGAAAATGCCAGCTACGGCCTGTCGCTCTGCGCCGAGACGGTGGCGATCGCCACCGCCAGCGCGGCGGGGCGGCTGCGCGAGGTGGTCGCGGTCGGCGTGATCGGCGGCGCGATGGACGCCGACGGCCGCGCTACCGGCACTACCCCGGTCAGCCCGTGCGGCCGCTGCCGACAGGTGCTCAACGAGGCCGCGCAGCTCGGCGGCCGCGACATCGCCGTCTATTGCGGCGCGGCGGAGGGCGACGCGGTGGCTAGCTACCGGCTGTCGGAGCTGCTGCCACAAGCGTTCGGACCGGCGGATCTGGGCATCGGCTGACGCGGCAACCATGCGTTTACGCGTGCCGCTCTGGATTGCCGCGTCGCTGCGCTCCTCGCAATGACGATTCAGGGCGGCGGGCGGAGGTCTTTGCCGCCGTCCGTCGTCGCGAGCGGAGGGACGCCATCCAGAGCATCGCGCTTGCCGCTCTGGATTGCCGCGTCGCTACGCTCCTCGCAATGACGATTCGGGGCAGCGGGCGGAGGTCTTTTCCACCGTCCGTCGTTGCGAGCGGAGCGAAGCAACCCAGAGCCACACGCGGACCGCTCTAGATTGCCGCGTCCCTACGCTCCTCGCAATGACGATTCAAACCTGCGTCAGTGCGCTGCGCCGGATTGCCATGGTCAATTGCACCGGCAGGTCGGGGCCGGACGCCAGACGCGCTTCGTCTTGGTCCGCGCGCGCGGCTTGCGGGTGTAGGTGACGGCGTCCTCGTAGATTTCGGTCGTCGTGGTGGTCACGACCGGTGCGCTCTGCACCACGACCGTCGTGGTCGACGCGCCGGGGTAGAAATAGCCGCCGCGATAATAGCCGCCGGCGCCGCTGGTGGTGGTGACCGTCGTCGTGCCGTCCGCCGAGCGCCAGCTTTGCCCGCCCGGCACATAGCCGACCGGTGGCGGCGGGGCGCGGTCCGGTGCGACCGGCACCGCATGGCCGCGGTCGTAGACCGGCGGCGGTGGCGGGGCGCGGCGATCCTCCGCCCTGTCGATCGCATAGCCGGCGGCGGCACCGACGCCCGCGCCGATCAGCGTCCCGCCGAGGCGATTGCCGCGGCCGGCGATCAGATTGCCGGCGACGCCGCCGACGGCCGCACCCGCCACCGCCCCGCCGACGCCGTCGTCGCGCCGGTAGTCGCGATCCTCGTAACCCCGATCGTCGTAACCCCGGTCGTCATAGCCGCGGTCGTCATAACCACCATCGGCGTAGACGCGGTCGTCGCCACGGTCATAGCCGTCGTCATACCGGTCCCAGTCGATGCCGTCGCGCGTGTCGTAGACCGAGCCGCGCGCGTCGACGAGCACCGCATCGTCGTAATAGCGCACCCAGTTATAGCCGGCGGACGGCTGCGTCAGGCCATAGGACTGCCAGTCGCTGATATAGAAGCGCGGGGCGACCCAATAGGTCGGCAGCGCATAGCCGCGATACGGCCGGCGATAGGCGCTCCAGCCGCCGGGGGCGTTGGCCCCGCCCCACCAGCGGCCGCCGACCTTGCTGCCCCAGCGCGGCTGGCCGGGGTGAACCATCGGGGGCCGGCCGTTGCCGTTCCAGCCGACGGGCCGGCCGGGCTGCACCGTCGGGCGCTGGCCGGGATAGCCGCCGCGCTGCCAAGTCTGCGGCTGCCATGGTCCACGGGGCTGGATCGCCGGCGTCGGTGCGATGCCCTGCCGCGGGGCCGGATAGCCCGCGCCCGGACTCATCCCGCCGGGGCCATGCGCGACGACGCGCTGCTGCGCATCGGCACCGCCGGCCCCAGCCAGCGCCAGCCCTGCGGTCGCGATTAACCAGGTCCGCATCGTCTTCTCCCTGTTCCGGCGCGCGCCCCCTCGCGCCGACGGTTAACATCGTGTTGACGATTGGCTTATCACTTGGTTCCTGGAGTCGCCAGCGGACCGCTGTCCCCTTTTGGATCAGCCGAGCCGCGTCGCCAGCAGAGCCGCAAGTGCCTCGCAACCCACGGCATCCTCCGCGTCGAAGCGCGCCGGTTCGGGGCTGTCGAGGTCGAGCACGCCGATCAGCATGTCGCCGCGGACGATCGGCACGACCAGTTCCGACCGGCTTGCCGCATCGCAGGCGATATGGCCGGGAAAGGCGTGGACGTCCTCGACCAATTGCGTCGTGCGGGTCGCCGCGGCGGCGCCGCAGACGCCCTTGCCGACCGGGATGCGGATACAGGCCGCCTTGCCCTGGAACGGCCCCAGCACCAGCTCGTCACCGACCAGCCGATAGAAGCCGGCCCAGTTGAGGTCGGGCAGATATTGCCAGACCAGCGCCGAGGCATTCGCCATATTGGCGATTCCGTCGGGTTCGTCCGCGGTCAGCGCGTCGAGTGCGGACAACAGGTCGCGGTACAGGTCGGCCTTCGAGCCGGCGGAGATATCGAACTGGTACATGGCGGGCGATGTAGGCGCGGCGCCCGGCTCAATCCAGCCGCACCTTGCCGCGCCCGGCCTTGACCGTGCTGCGCCCCTTCTTCTCGTCGACGCGGCGTGCCTTCGCCGACCGGCTCGGCTTGGTCGGGCGGCGCTTCTTGGGGACGATCGTCGATTCCTGGATCAGCGCGACCAGCCGCTCGCGCACCTCGCGCCGGTTCATCTCCTGCGAGCGCGATCCGTCGCCGCGCAGCGTCAGCACGCCGTCCTTGCTCAGCCGCGATCCGGCGAGCACGCTCATCCGCTGCTTGACCATGTCGGGCAGGCTGGGCGAGCCCCAGACGTCGAAGCGCAGCATCACCGCGCTGTCGGTGGTGTTGATGTGCTGGCCGCCGGGACCGGACGCCCGGGTGAAGCTCTCCTCGATCTCGCGGTCGTCGATCGCGATCGATCGCGTCACCTGGATCAGCGGCATGCGCGCGCCGCTCCGGTCACGCCGCCTCGGCGGCCGATGCGATCCCCGGCCAGTCCCCGAAGCGCGCCGGCAGCGGCGCCTCGGCGACGATCGGGTCCTTGTTGGCGCGCGGTATCGTGAGCGCGGCGGCGTGCAGCATCATGCCGCCGGGTTCGCCGGCGCCGTAATGCGGATCGCCGAGCACGGGCAGCCCCAGCCCGGTGGCGGCATGGACGCGGATCTGGTGCGTGCGCCCGGTCGCCGGGCGGAACTCGACCAGCGCATGGCCATCGCGCGTCGCGACGACGCGCCATGCGGTGCTCGCCGCCTTGCCGTTCGGATCGGCGACGATCCGCCAGCCCTCCTCGCGCGTGCTGACCTTGCCGAGCGCGAGGTCGATCACGCCCTCCGCCTCCGCCGGCACACCGGCGAGGATGGCGAGATAGCGCTTTTCCACCGCGCCGCGCTCGAACGCCTGCTGGAAGCGGGCATGCGCCTTGGGGTTGCGCGACAGCAGCAGGCAGCCGCTGGTGTCGCGGTCGAGCCGGTGCACCGCGGTCGGCCAGCGCTGGAAGCCGAACTTCAGCGAATCGAGGTGGTTTTCCAGACTGAGGGAGCCGTCGCGCGGCTTGTCGACCGGCAAGCCCGCGGGCTTGTCGATGACCAGAGCCTCGCCGTCGATGAACAATACGCGGTCGCCATGCATGCGAAACGCCTTGCCACTCCCCGCCCCTTCGCGCCAGAGCCGTTGCATGCGCCGCGTCCTCCCCCTGCTGCTCGCCGCGATCCTCGCCACGCCCGTCGACGCGCAGCTGTGTGCCGGGGCCACCGCGAGCATGGCGAGCGACGGCCGCGTCTACGGCCATCTACCCTATGGCGATGCCGCCCCGTCCGATCTGGTCCCCGCGCCCGCCGGCTTCGCGCTCAACGCCTGCATGGTCCGGCGCGACATGATCCCCGACCTCGAACGCCTGCTCGCCGCCGCGCAGGGCGATGCGGCGGTGATCGGACAGCTCCGCGGCCTCTCCTGCCACCGGTCGATCATCCGCCAGGCCAACGTCTTCTGCCGCGAACATCCCGACACAAGCGGCAACCCCGACGCGACGCGTGCGATCTCGGTCGCGCCGCCGGGGCATAGCGAGCATTCGACCGGCTATGCGATCGACTTCGCCGTCCGCCCGGCCAACGGCTGTCCCGATGCGGAGGCGTGCATGGCGGCGACCCCGGCTGCGCGCTGGCTGGTGGCGAACGCGCCGCGCTTCGGCTTCGAGATGTCGTTTCCCGGCGGCAACCGCCAGACCGTGAAGTGGGAACCGTGGCATTGGCGCTGGGTCGGGGCGAACGCAAGCGCCCCCGGCGCCGCCCGCGCGCGGTTCCTGTTCGCCCGGGCGCGCGATCAGTTTCCCGCCGATCCGGCGGTCGACCGGGTCGTCGTCACGGTCGCGTCGGTGACGCCGGTGGTGTATGTGGCGGTGCCGCCATGGACGGAACCGAAGAAGAGGCGGCGGCGCAGATAAGGAGCCGGACGATGTTCATGGACTTCAGCGAGCAGCCGCCCCCGCCCCGCTGGGAGCCTTCACCCCGCCGCCCGCCGCTCACGCCGCGCGAACGCACGGCGGTGACGGCGATCCTGCTGTTCAACGTGGCGATGCTGGTCTGCGGCCCGCTCGCCGGCGTGACATTGTTTCAGGCGATCCCGGCGCTGTTCCGGTAATTACCGTCGGATATACCTGAAATACCACATTTCAGGCATATGTAAGTGCGAATTGGCAGGGATGCCTTGGTTTTTTGCGAGTCCACGGGTGCCAGCAAACCTTCTAGCAATCACCGGGTAATCATGGTGAGCTGTTTGGCACATCTCTGTTCGTAAGAACCAGGCGAGCAGTTAAGCCAAGTCCACCCTCCTGCTGAGTTGGGAGCCATGGACTCTGTCACCGGCTCGAAATAGCGTCATCACACAGGGGAGATGGGTGTGGTTGATCGTTACGACCGTTGGTGCTTGTTCTACGATCTGGAGATCTTGTCATCCCCCTCGCAAGGACCGGCGTATGATCTCGTTGGGCTCGTCCCCCTCCTGCAGCACCGTATTGAGCGAAACCTCAGCGTTAAAACAATCGATCGAGACAGGAGGATCCTTCGGATCGCGCAAGCGAGAGCGCTGGACGTTGGGGGGGCTCCCTGTTTGAGTATGGTTATGACCTTGGGCAATAAGACCGCCGCCGATCCATCATTCATTGATTTTGACGTCGGGACTGCTCGCGATGCTGACCGACAGCCACATGAGGCAAAAGGCGCCAGCGCACATTGCATTCTTCGCACAACAACAACGCCGGGTCATCCTGGCCGATATTTGATGATGCTTGAACAGACCACGGGTTTGGGACGCACGACCGTCGAGCGGCTGCTGAATAGCGAGTTTGCTACAATCGCGAGCGATCGCGGGGACAATTTTATCAGCCCGGCGACTGGCCGGCCGGTTTCGGTTCGCCCCGTGGCCCACATGAGTGGCCATAAGTCGAACCAAATGGAAGAGGCTTTGAGAACGGGAACTTTCGCGCCGATCGAACTGATAGATAGCACGCCCGATCACACGTTCGACGAACCCGGCGTCTTCAGACCGAAGCGTAGGATGTTGCGCGTGGAGCTGGTCGCCCCTCCCGGTGAGCGTCGCGCTGCGCTTGAAGTTCTAAGCGCGCGCGCGCGCGAAGCCGGTTATCAGCGGATGCGAATTAATTGGCGGCCTGCCGGAGCGACGAGGAACAGCGATAGCGAGATCGACACGGATTTGGACGACATTGGCGAGGCGATGTTCACTAAGCGCGAGCTAATTCACGTCGAGGCTGGTATGTCGGAATGCAGCCATACGCTACGCGGTGATTTTATCACGGCCATGGCTGAACGGTTTAGCTAGTTCACCGCGAGGAGGAAAAGTTGCTGCTGGCCCCGCTTCGCTACCTTCGAATCCAACACTCAGTTAAGTGGCGTTGGGACGCTTGGATGCCGTTGGCTGGAGCGACAGCGCTAACGGCCGTGCTACGCCTATGGCCCGCGATTCCCTCTCCATTTTCCGCCACAGGATACATCGCCGGTTTGCAGCCGATGTACGCGATCCTTGGTGGATTTTTCATAGCCGCCCTTACACTCCTCACGACGGCACAAACCACCGCCCTACGGCAACCGCTGGCAGGATACCCGGCTCCGATGGTAGCTGGCGAGTCCACCCCTCTCATCCGGCAGCGTTTTCTATGCCTGCTGTTTGGCTACTTGTCTTTCTCAGTGTTCGGCCTTTACCTCCTCGGTTTCGGTGCGATCCTATGTGCTCCAGGTCTCCGCCTTATGGTTGGAGGCGCCACTCGGGCATGGCTCGGGACGTTCTTCCTGTTCGGCTACAACTTCTGGCTAGCGCACACCGCAGTCGCCACGCTGGTTGGCCTCTACTATTTCACTGATAGGTTGCAGCGGCCTGATGTGGAATTTGCTCCGCCCCACCCGGCGCGTGCTGACTAGCCTATTCAGTCTGCGCAGTTCGCACTAACCCACGGGTGACCGTTCTCGACCATCGGTGTTAGCGGCAATAATCAAGATCAGATGGCATGTCCGATCTTACTGGCGGGAACCAACGGTGAGGCTCACGCTGGTTCTAGACGACCAGAGAGGCTGAAGAACCTAGCCAACTCGCGGGCAGCATCCTCGGAGACGAATTTTGCCAAGACTTCGCCAAAGCCGGTCGGGGATTGCCTATCAACCGAAACTAGATAAATTCCAGCACCATCGACCATAGGGCTATCGGCAGCGGCTTCGGCTTCGGCTGCGGTTATCTCGCCTATCACAAGACTGAGTCGGTTCGTGCTATGTGCGACCGCCTGAAAACTCATATTAATTTCCCACGCGAGAGGCCGACGATGAGTGTGAATCAGCCCGAACTCTCTGTCAACAAACTCGCCGAGTACATCGTCAGCAAGGGAGCCCGCCAACGAAAATTGCTTCGTGACCGGAAGTATCCCGATCCTGATTTTCAAATGGGCATGTTCCACAGAGAGGCAAGCGAATCGGTCCGGAAATACGTTGCGGATGGGTGCGTCGATGCGGTCCCGATCGAGAATCAGATCGCCGCGCTGAAGCAGCAGTCCCCCGGTAAAATCGGCACGATTCGACGTATCAATGCCAACATCGACGCGCTTGAGCGCTTTCTGGATATGCTGGACGATCTTGCGATCGATGGCGAGCCAGAGTTGGGAAGCCACGTCGCAGAAAAGGTCACGATCCACGGTGTTAAGATCAGCGTACGACCCGAGATTGTGGTGCGTGGCACCGGGCCGAAGGGCAAGAAACTCGTGGGCGCAATCAAGCTGCATTTCACTAAATCGTTTCCCATGACCGCTGAATCGGCGGGCTATGTTTCCGCCGTCGTGCAGGAATTCTGCAGAACACATTTACTTGGGCCCGATGAGGCCGTTTTTTCCGACTATTGCAAGGTGATCGATGTGGGGTGCGGAAAGGTGTTTCCGGGCGTGAAAGCAACGACTGCGCGGATGAAGGACGTTTCAGCCGAATGTGAGAATATTGCCGGGCTATGGCCGACCATCTGAGCGCCGGCATCAGCTCACGAACATCGCCTCAACGATCGCCTGCATCAGGACACCCCGAGGCACCGGCACGCTGACCGACGTATAGCCGGGGTTCTCCGCCCGCCGCTGACCATACAGCCCGATCCACGAGCGCCCATGCTGCCGCCAAGCCCGCTGTAGCGCCGGCACCGGCAGGAGGACGCATGTCGCTGCGGGCGCGTGGGCGTAGGCGATGAAGTCGCACGCCAATGGCTTCTGCACCCAACCAGGTGATTGCCGCGCCTCATCCGACCACCGCTCCAGCAGCACGTCCGGCCAGTCCTGAGTCCTGATCTTTTCATCGACCGTATAGGTCCGACCGCACGACAGCGTCAGCAGCCGGTCTATCCCCCCGCGCTGAGCCCACCCGTCATGCTCCACAGCAACCGCGGACATCAACGTCGGGAAGGCGCGGCGATAAATCGGGATCCACCAGTCCGGCCCGTACTGCGCCGCGAGGTCGTGGCTGTCCTTGAACCGGTGGACACGCCCGAAGCCCGCCACCCGCGATCTGCGGGCGACGGGCCGATGTTGCAACGGCCGGGCTGATGCCGGCTGCCACGTGGCGGGGCTATTCGTATGCTTTCTCCTGTCGGTGATGATGGTCGTCTTCACCGGGATCGCTGACGGGGCAACCGGGGTATCCCAGCCAGTTGGCGCTATGATCGACGAAGTCGTCTTCCCCGCCGGTGCCGTCCAATTCGTCGCCGTTCGCCTCGACAAGATCGCCGTCGAGTTCGTCCATGCGGTCGATCAGCCGTTCGGTCAGGCGCGACAATTCGGCCCGGGGGAGCGACGGGATAGCGGCGAGCAGTTGCCCGGCTGTCACTACGTCATCACCGCGAAGCCACCGGCGGCGTTGACGACGCGGCCAAGGCGAGCCGGTGCGATGTCCAGTGCGAGGCGCTGGGTGCATCATGCCCATCGTCATGCCTCCCCGTTCTGACGGCGCTCGATCGTGACCCGAACCGCCTCCGCACGATCAGGGTGGCCCACGATCTGCGCCATCAGCGGCGTCAGCTCGTCTGCCGGGCATTGCTCGACGACCAGCCACAGTTTTCGGCCGGATGCGAGGGCATAGCCGCCGCCGATCTTGACGAGGTCGTGCAGCCAGGCGGTGGGGTTGAATGTGGAGGGCGTCGTCATCGTCGCAGGGCGCGTTTGTAAAAGCGGGTTCATGCCGCACCTCGCAACGCCTTGATCGCACGCAGCGCCATGATGGTGGAAAGCTCCGGCTCGTCGGCGTTGGCCATCAGCCAATCCACATCCTCGCGGTCCATCGCGTCGTTCTCGGTACGATAGACAAGATCGCCGGTAAGGCTGAGCCACATCCGGATCTCAGCTACCCGCGGCCCCGTCTCGTCACTGTCGCGGATGATGTGCTCGGCCCGCTTCAGGCGATGCCAGATCGGATGATCGCCCTCGTCATAGTCGTCGTTCGTTGCCGCGTTGATCGCGCGGCGGATCGCCTTCCATTCCGCGAAGGCTAATTCGACTTCGCCACGGACCGGCGGCGGGGTAGCGCCGACCATCAAGGGGGCCAGAGCGAGGCTTGTGCCAGAGAGCATCGCGCGGCGTGTGGTTTCGATTTTCATGCTCATGCCTCCGCTCGCAGGGCATCCACCGCGATCTTGCGCAGCGTCGGAATGTCGATCTCGCAGCCCTCCAGATAGTCGAGCAATGCGTTGATCTTCACGCCGACGGCGGCGCGATCTGGCGCGGGCAGGGCGGCAAGGTGACGCACTGCGGCCCCCTCCTGATCAACTGCCGTATCCATGGCTTCATCCGAGGCGCCGCCCGGCACGGCATTGAGACGTGCAACCTCGTCATGGGCGGCGTTCCACGCTGCCACCGCCTTGGTCCATTCGGTGTTAGCGGCAACCGCTGTGACGGAGGCTGCTACGGCGGGAGCGATCAGGGTTACGCTGGCCAAGCAAGCGCCCCCGATCAGCATGCGGCGGGTGGTGTACGTCGTCATCGGATCAGCCCTCCAGTCCAGCGATGCGGCGGGCATCGGCATGCAGTTCTTCCAGCCAGTCCATGCCGTCGCCCAGCTCGTGCTCGACCAAGAAAGCGATCTTGGCGGCAAGGTCGAAAGCAGTGCTGACGGGGTGCTGGCCTACGTCGTACTGCGCAGCGCAACATTCGCTGGTCAGCTCGTCGCTGCGTTTACCGGCGGCGGCACAACCGGTGTCCCGCCTTATGCGATTGGAGGCGCGCTCTCGACGCAGTTGGGCAGCGGCAAGCGTGCGTGCGTGAACCAGACCGGCGCCGGTCATGTCCTTGCCTTCGCGGGCCATGTCCACGATCGAGCGGGCGATTGCGACGGTGCTGGGCTTCTCGGTCGACCAGACGACATGTCCGCCGGTGATGCTCGGACCGGCGTGGACGGTCGTATGGGGCAGCGCCTCGATAGCAGCGTCCGCCTTGTCTTTGGCGGGAAAGTATACGTCGCGGTTGTGCAGTTCTAGCACGAGCGACGCTTGCGCAGCCTTGTCCAGTAGCGCGGCGAGGTCCGGCGAAAGGGTTGCAGCCGTGGCAGGGGTGGCACCGCAAGAGGCGATGACGATGGCCGGGAGCGCCGCGGCGCTCCCGATGATGTGACGACGGTTGAGCATGGATCAGCCCTCCATCTTCGCGGCAAGGGCGGCTTCGCATGCCGTGTCGATGGCGTCGGTGACGCTGGCGGACTGGCAGTGCAGCGCGAAGACGGCATAGGCCGGGTCACCCTCGGCATGGTACAGGTCAAGCGCCCGCTGGCCGTGTTCGTCGCGGATCGCGGTCAGCGCATCAACGCGGTAGCCGATGTAGCGGAAGCCCTCGCCATATCCGTAGGAGTGATAGGCGCGGTGCCATTCGCCGTGCGGCATCAGAGCGGCGCAGGAGGCGAGCAGCAGCTTGGCGCGGCGGTCGTCCGTCCAGCTGCGAAGATTGTCGTTCGCGTGCGCGGTCGCGGCGATCACCGCCGGGCTGGCGACGGCAGGGTCCATGATGATAAGGGGCGCGGTAGCCATAGCTTGATCCTTGTACGATCGGTTGCGGTCAGGCCCGGCAGCGGTGTTGGTTGCACCCTGCTGGGCTGTTCCCGTTGGTATCGGGTAACGTTGAGCGTTATGGTAGCTGTTGAGCATCATGTCAACGCTCATCGTTAGCTTGCACTGCTGGCGTTGTAGTCTTACGCCTTAACTATGCTGACACCGTCTACTTGCCGTGCCGCCCGAGCGCTTGTGTCACTCGATCAGGCCGACGTCGCGAAGGCGGCAGGTGTGGGCGTATCGACGGTTCGAAATTTCGAAGCTGGTCGCTCGGTGCCGATCGGCAACAACCTGACCGCCATCCAGCGTGCGCTGGAGGCGGCAGGCGTTGTCTTTCTAGCTGACGGCGAAACCGCACCTGGCGGTCCCGGCGTTCGGTTGGGCGTTACGAGCTCCGCTGACGCGCGGTGACGATCGGCTGCCAGTGCTGGTGGATGATGATGTGACACGGGACGCAGAGCGCCCGCATAAACCGCCAATCGTATCGAGCAGGATGCCGATGGGGCAGATCGTGATGCGCCTCCGCAGACGGGCGCTGACCGCACCGGTGGCATGTGGGGTGCGAATCGAGGTATAGCTTATTGCGCTTCTGCCGGCTGTTCGGCGTCTCGGTGCGCCCGCGTCCGCGCCAGTTCCTGGGATTGCTCATTTCATTTTCTCCATCGCCCATCAGGGGCAATGGTCTTCCAACTGTATCTGGATCGGCGGCGTGGGCCGTTCCTCGCGAGCCGCGCAGCGGCAACCCAAGGTCCGCAGACGGACCGCCCAGAGCGCCCGCAGGCGCGACCGGTGCCGATTCTGGCAGCGGAACTTGATCCAGCTATGAATGACAAAGTGATTATCATTCAAAGCAGCTGATGTGTGGCGTGCCACGGATCAGCGGTATTGCGCCTGCAGTTGAGCTTCGAGGGAAGCGGCCTTGAAGCAGGCTGTGACGTCTTCGTCGCTCATCCAACGTCTTCGATGGCCGGCTACGACATGAACGAAAAACACGTTCTTTTATCTCGTGGCCGTGCATAAAAGGCGTGTCGAGCAACGCACAGGAGGACCCATGCTCGACAAGCTTTTGAAGACCGTCAACCGTCTGGCGGATAGGCATGCTGCGGAGGCCGAGGGGCTTCGCGCCAATGTCGAACGGGAGCGTGCCAGCGATCACGCCCGCCAGCACGCTGGTCGCGAGTTCCAGAATCCAGAAGGTTATACGACGCCACTGCGCAAGAATGCGGAGAACTCGCAGGTGGCGTACGCGCGGGCCCGCAAGGCGTTCGAGAAGGATGGCGGTCTTCGCGCGTTGGCCAATTACCTGGCCATGGAGATCGCTCGGCAGCGCCGGGATGAAGCGGTCGTGGCGCTGAAGAAACACGAGGCCGAGGAAGCGCAGCGCCTCGCGACTGGGGTCCATAAGGAGGTTGCAGCCTTCTTCGCGTTGATGTTCCGCGATGGCGTCGAGCCGCGGCATCTGGCTAATGTCAGCGAGGACGTCCGGGTCATCATCTCCAATCTGATCCGCTGGGACGGCCACGACTGGGATCGCGTCGGACCCGACTCTCCTGTGCCGCAGGTCATCGCGATTTACAGGCACCGCGCGAAGGTCCGGCCCGGCCGGATGGGCGACAGGTCTCGATCGCAGCCGTGTGAGGCAGGCAGCGACGACCCCAACCTGTATCGCTTCGGTGACAACGAAGATGGTCCTGCCAATCGGCCCCTCGACAACGAGCAGGCACCCGATGAGCCGCTGGCGGTGGTGCATGAGGATGTCGTGATCGCTGATGCGGTTCCTTATGCTTTGCCGGTCAACCTATCCCCGGGCACGGTCAAGCTGTTCACCGAGCTGGCCACCTCGCAGGTGGCGATCGATCCCGACTGGGATCTGGGCATTCGGCTGGCGTCGAACGGGTATGACGATCAGCGCAACATCAAGGACACGATCGAGGCTCTTGAGGGGATGTGGCAGCCTGATGCTGTGACGCCGTTCGTCTTCTTTATCGACGCCGCTCGTCGCGGCGGTCTAGGGGCCGGTCGTGCCGCATACCGGGAAGCGACCATCCGCCGCGCGGCAATGCAGATCGCATGCGAGTATGGCGTCGTTCCGGCCATGGGCGTCGCGGCCTGATCATCGACACTCGCCCATGCCGTACTGACGCCAATACCTAGTCCACCGTATCGCACCGCCTGCCGCGATGGCCGCGCACGACAGTGATCGGCCATCCGGCAGGGTGCACCGCGCGACCACACGGTTGTAGCTCTTGCCTACCGGCTGGCAGGAAAGCCGTTTGCCAAGGACGAGGCTAGAGACGATCCGCTGACTGTGGGCGGCGGCGCGATCGTCGCAGCTATAGTTTGCACGACGAGCATCAGGCCGGCGGCATGGTTCGGCGCTTTCGAAGTCCGGTGCTTGAATGCCGGCGATGCGCACCTTCTCGCCGGATCGGCACCATAGGGGGCCATCGCCGTCATGGACGCGGACGACGTCGCAAGTGAACGCCCGCAACGCAGCGGCGGCCAACATCATGGCAATCATCGATCAGGCTGCCATCCAATCGCTCTCCGCGTCGTCGATCGCGGCGAAGGCATCGCCGTCGGCCTGCTGTTTGCGGAGGTGAGCGCGAACGGCCTCGGGATCACCGTCCCGCGGAAAGGTGCGGTCCGCTCGGGCAGCTTCGGCGATGCCCCCCACCCAGTCGCCGCGGTCCCGTTGCGTCAGCAGCCATCGGCCGAAGGCAACTTGGGGTCGATCATCGTCATTCTGCTCGATCATGTGCATGCCTCCATGGTGGCCGCCGCCTGCCACCGATTGTTTGTTCATGCAATGTTCTTGCGAATCGATCGGCGATCGGCGTAGCCTTGGCCATCGCCGGACGCCGGCGCATCGACAGCATCAGGAGCCTCGGTATGGAGCACGATCTCCAGCTACGCGCAGCCGCGCGTGCGATCTACAACGCCTGCTATCCAACAGAGGAATGGGCGCCGTGTGGGTTCGATGAGGCTGAACGGTTCGGCACGGTGCACTACCGGCAGGCCGTCGGCGCAGCTCAAGAGGCACGGTGGGCGCTTACCTCGATGGAAGAACGGCAACTGCTTCTGTCGGTCGTGATCTGACCCAGGCAGCTTGACCGACTCGACTCCAGGAGATCGAAGGCGGATGCTTGCGGCATGGCGACTCACATTCACACGCCTCATGAGCTTGGCGAGCTGCTGACGACGCTACTCGCCGGAGCGGCCGGTGGGACCAAGAAAGACTGGGCGGCGAAGGTCGGCGTGGTCGAGAAGCTGCCGATCGCAATGAACGTGAAGTCGAATTGGCAGGTTACGCCAAACGGGCGGGCTGCAGACAAGAAGGCCATCGGGCAGGCGGTCGACATCGTTCGTGCGCAGCATCCCTACGTGGCAGACTGACAACGTACCTGCACGTCAGCCTACAACCCCGTTCAGGCTAGATGCGCGTCCTCAAGCCTATTGAGGGGCCATGCCCAATCTCCGGGCGAAAGGACACAACATGAAGATCACCAAGATCATCGCTGCAGCGGGCCTGCTCGCAGCTGCAATGGGCGCCAGTGCCAGTGCCGATGCACAGCGCTACAACGGCGACCGCGATCATGGGCGATACGAGCAGCGGAATGACCGCGGCGACCGTGGCCGTCACTATGGCCGGAATGACCGCGGGCATCATTATGGCCGGGACCGTCATCAGCGCTGCCGCACGGAATGGCGCCACCATCACCGTGTTCGCATCTGCCGCTGAAGCTGAAGGCTTGGGGTGCGTTACAGCACCCCAAGACAGCGCCTGGGTCAGCCTCGGTTCAGCACGACTCGGTTAGTTGGCGATTATGCTTAGATCACTGCTCATATCGGCGGTTACCCTCGCGACGCCCGCCGTTGCTGCTCATCGCGATACCCCTGAGATCCAGTTGCAGAAGGCGTTGGCCGGACGTGTGGCTGGCAAGCCGACGAACTGCATCACGCTGTCCGGCGTCAACTCGACCCAGATCATCGACGGTAAGGCGATCATCTACCGGGATGGCAGTCGGCTGTACGTCAATGAACCTCGCTCGGGCGCCGAGTCACTGCGCGATGACGACATTCTGTTCACGCGGACGTTCGGCTCGCAGCTGTGCAGCATCGATACCGTGCGGCTGATCGATCGCGGCTCACGCTTTCCGCGGGGCTTCGTCTCACTCGGCCAGTTCGTCCCGTACACGAAGGTGAAAAATCCGACGTAATCGCTGACGTACCAAGGCGGGATTCTGGATGCGATTTGTCATGCCATGCCCGTTGCTCGCCACTGTCGGCAAGGTCATGGTGGAACGACGCTCTGCCCGGTTGCTCGTCACTCCCGCCGGCAGGGCGACCATCATTAGCCGGTAGTCGTCCTCGTCGGAAACACCGGGCCGCGCACCGTCATCTTGTCGGCCGGGTATGGCTGCTGGAGCGCCACCACATCGTCGTAGCTACCGCGCAACCACCGTTGCCAGTCCGCTTCATGCAGGATGGTGATCATCGCCTTTGGGTGAACCGGGGCGACCAGTTCGTTCGGATCGCAGGTGACCATCGTGAACCCTGCCCCCTTCGCCGTCTGCTGCCAGAACCCAGCGACGGCGAACACCGGCTGATCCGGCACGTCGAACCACATCTCGCCCTTGATCGGCGGGCCATCACCAACCTTGTGCTTGTCAGGCGTCCACTCGCAGAACTCGGTCAGCGGCACGAGGCACCGATTGTGCGGTTCGGCAGCCAGTCGCCGCCACTGGGGCAGGCCCAGGTTGCGGACGTTGGTCATCGGCCACGCAGCACCACCGCCAAGGACATCCCACAGCATGAGGTCGACAGCACGCCGACCGTTCTCATCCCGAACGATGAACGCCTTGCTCTTCGGGAACAGCTCGACCGGATCCCTGTTCGGCCGGACCACGTCCTGAGCCCAGCTGGCGCCGAAGCGTTCGAACAGCGTCTCGGGTTCGCTCGACAGGCGGGCACGGTTACACATCAGGCATCAATCTCGTCATCCTCATCTGCGGAGGATGTCAGTCCCCGTGCGGCCAAAGCGTCCTTCAGCTGACGTTGGATAGTCGAGCCATTCAGATGACCATGGACACCATCGTGTCCTTCGGCGGTGAGCTGCGTGCGAATGTCCGCGACGGAATGGCACGCGCCGGACCGAGCGAGTTGAAATGCCCGCTCGATCGTGCCGATCTCGTTGTCCTTGCTCATGCCCGGCCCACCTTGTCGATCTCGGTCAACAGCCTTGTGCACTCGGCATTTGCTTGCGCCTCCGCCTGCCGCTCTGCCTCGGCACGGTCGGCATATTCGTCTGCCAAGTCGTCATGCGCGGTACGCGCCATGCAGGCTGCGTCTTCTGCGGCTGCTCGCTCGTCCGCTTCTCGCTGGCGCAGATATTCAATGTTATCCGATTCTTGAGTCGGTTCGCCGTTCGTCATGGGGAGCTTATGCGGAGGCCCGGCGAAAACGTCGAGCGTCGACTACTCGCACCCGACCCCATCGCCATCCCGATCGAGCTTGCGCGAATAGCCAGGCTGCCCCGATCGCACTGGCGCAGCGCCGGCGGCCCGCGCCGCAGAGCAATTGGCATAGTAGGAGGCACCACCGCCCCCTCCGGCGTAGGCATAGCTCGCGCCCGACCGGATGCGACGGGCTTTTGTCGAACCATAGTTTCGGCTGTAGCCGCCTCCGCGGCCCCGGCGGGCGTCAGCTTCTTCAGCGATTGCCACCGTGACGAAAATCGCCGCGGTCGCGGCCACCACCAAGTTCAGCACAACCGCCCCCTGCGATCATCGATTCGTTTGGTGAGTATTCCTGACCTGCCTGTCAGAGTCGACCGGCCAAACAGCGTCTGGTGCTACCTGTTGCGGGCTGGGCTTTTGCGCGCGTCGCGCATGTTGCGCATTTCGGCGCCGATCACCGTCAGGTTGGCAGCAATAAAACCGGACATAGCGACGTAGAATGCCATCGTGCTTCTCCCTCCGCCAGCGCGGCTGCTGGCGATGGGTGGATCGTTGGTCGAGGAAAGGTTGACGCCGTCTGAGCAACGAGCCGCCGATCTGTGATCCTGCGGCGACCCGTGCATTCCATAAGGTGATTATCGCCGCTGCTACGGTGATCGAGGGCGCGTAGACCAAGGGTGGGCGACGTTCAGCTCGATGCCTTCACCGTCGGCACCTCGGCGATGCTGGTCGTCCATGCCGGCGAGCGGTTCTCCGACCGCAGCTTCCATTCGCGCCTGAACCCCTGCGATGCCGTCACGGCGGTCCACTTGCCGAACCTGCCGTTGATCTCGTCCAGCGCGCTCATCAACCGATCGCGCTTGCCGCTGTCGTCCTCGAACAGCGTCCTAGGGCGCATGTCTACGGCGACAAGGTCGTCTAGCGTGATGCCCGCCTTCGTATACGCGTAACCGTCCCGCCACGCCCGTTCAGCGCCACGACGGGCGGCGGCGATCAGTTCAAGGCTGTCATTCGTCATCGGGTGCAGGGTCACCGTGCGCGATCCAGCGTATTGCGGCCGGTCGGGCTTGTGACGGTTGGTGTGGAAGAAGGCGGTCAGCCTGGCGGCGACGAGGCCGTGCTGCCGCAGCTTTTCGCCAGCGCGCAGGGCATATTGGCTGAGCGCGCCCATCAGGCCGTCGAACGTGGTCACCGGCGTCCCGAAGGACCGCGTCACGGCCATCCCCTTGCGCGGGGGCGCGACCATCTCGACGGCGGCCGACGGGACACCGCGCAGCTCGGCGACAAGACGTTCGAGCACGACCGTGCCGACCGCGCGCGCCTGCTTCATCGGCATATCGCGCAACGTCCCAGCCGTAGTGATGCCGAGGTCCGCCAGCTTGCGGGCCGTGGCACCGCCAACGCCCCAGACATCCCCAATCGGGAAGGCATGCATCACCTCATGCCGGACGCCGTCGTCGCGGAGATCAGCCACCCCGTTGAAGCCTGGGTTCTTCTTGGCAGCTGCGTTGGCGAGCTTCGCCAGCGTCTTGGTCTCGGCGATGCCCACGCAGGTCGGGATCGTCGTCCATTGGCGTACCTGATCCCGCATCTCATGAGCGTGTGCGACAAGATCGCGATCCTCGAAGCCGGCGAGGTCGAGGAAGGTCTCGTCGATCGAATAGATCTCGAAGTCGCGGGCGAACGCCTCGCAGGCGGCGATCACCCGGCGCTGCATGTCGCCGTACAGGGTGTAGTTCGATGACAGCACGCGGATGCGATGCTGCTTCACCTTGTCGCGCAGATGGTGGATGGGGTCACCCATCTTGATGCCCAGCGCCTTCGCTTCGGCCGATCGGGCAATGGCACAGCCGTCGTTGTTCGACAGGACGATCACCGGCACGCCGACGAGGCTGGCATCGAACGCCCGCTCGCACGAGACATAGTAGTTGTTGCAGTCGATCAGGGCGATCGGCGTGGTCATGCCATCTTGCGGGCGACGCCGACCACGACGCCCCAGATCTCGACATGCTCATCGACCAGGATGTGCGAATAGCCCTCTGCCTCAGGGATCAGCCAATAGCGCCCGTCCATATGGCGCAACCGCTTCAGCGTGCGGTCGCCGTGCACCAGCGCCACGACGATGGCGCCAGATCGCGGCGTTTTCGCACGGTTCACGACGATGAGGTCACCGTCGTTGATCCCGGCGCCCGCCATCGACTGACCATCCACCCGCATGATGTAGCTGGCGGCAGGATGCTCCACTAGCCAGGCGCCGAGGTCGATCGGCTCTTCCATGTCGTCCTGCGCGGGCGACGGAAAGCCGGCAGGCGTGCGGCACAGGAAGAACGGCACCTCGCGCGGCACCAGTTCGTACGGAATTTCGTGCAGCCGCAACGTGTTCATCTCGATTCCCTCGGTCACGCGCATTGTAACGCCCTACAGAACGAAAGAGGAACACGGAATCTGACGCGGTTCGTCGCATGATGCTGAACGGGTTCCAAAAACAGCGTTTGATCGGCCATGCATATCAAGGACGCCACCGGCCCCGCCGGCCACCATCATCGGCATCACGCCCGCCTGAAGCTGAAGATCGGCCGACGGTCTGTCCTGCGGGCGGATGTCGCGATCAGTTCATCCGGTCTACTGGCGATTGGCGGGCTGGTGTCTTCGATCCTGCTCTCGACGGCGGTGATCGTCCAGGTAGCCAAGGATCGCCGTGGATCGGCCCCGGCGAGACCCGACAATCTACCGTTTCGGCCATAACGTGATCGTCATTTGACGTGGCGCAGACGGGGACGCAGCATTGATCAGCCCGATCTCCGGGCGGGAGGATGTTGATGCGCAAACTTCTATTTGCCGCTGTCAGCGTGGGCCTGATGGCGACCGCAACGCCGTCGATGGCTGCACCATGCAAGGACGCGAAGGGCAAGTTCACGAAATGCCCGCCCAAGGCGCCGCCGAAGGCGACGCGCTGTAAGGCCGCCAATGGAAAGTTCGCCAAGTGCGGCACGCCCGGCGCCAAGCCAATCTGAATTCCAAGATACGGCTGGTTCACGGGTTGCGCGGACCAGCCGATCGCAGGAGAGAAGCTGAACCTAGCTCTTGGCGGTGAGTGGCACCGAGGCGCGAGCTGGGGGCCGTGACGCGCTCTGGCCGCCCCTGTCGACCTGTGCAGTCTGCCGCGTATCGTATAGCCGACGGAGGATCATTGCGAGATCGCGCTCAGTCAGCTGCGACGCCGGATCTATCACTGCGCCCTCGGGCAGCGGTTCCACGAACGCCGCTAACCGATTGCAGGCCGCACCAAGGTCGGGATCGAAGGTGTCATCGAAGGCAGCCATCAACCGAATTTATGCCTTATGCCAACGTCTGCAAGATCATAGATGGTCGCATATGCAGGAACTTACCCTTGCCGTGGTCGGCATCGACTTTCCGAACGCGGACGGCAGCAACCGTCGGTCCGAGGCGATGATGACGTTGCCCGGGGAACCCGTCGAACTGATCCCGGAGCCGAAGAACAAGCATGACAGCAACGCCATCGCGGTAATGAGTCCACGCGGCGTGCAACTCGGCTACATCAACGCCGAGCGGGCACCGTACATCGGCGGGCGGATGGCCCGCGGTGAGGATGCCGAGGCGATCTTCCAGGGCCTTGATGGCGGATCAGCGTTCATCCGGGTCAGGTTCGGTGGAGGTGCGCCGACGTTGCCGTCGGTGTCAGACACGCCAGCTACATCGGCACCGACACCACGACCCGTAAGGCGATCGGAGCCGTATGACCCGCACGCCTTCTACCCGGACGAAGACGGGCCAGAATGGGGCGCGTGATGATGCCGTCAGGCGTGAAGGGCGGGCGCCGTGCGCGCTCGGCGAGATCATTCTGTCGTCGCTATGCCAGTCCGGCGCATCCACGACGGCGACGTCTGCGTACCTTCACCTAAAGGGTACAGTGCAGATGATGATCACGCCTGACGAGCAGGCGGAAGCCGTGCATTTGGCGGCGTTCCACGGCGATCGGGTTTATCAGGTCGTAGTCGACATCCTCCAGGCAGCGTTGCGCGAGGAAGATGCAGAGCGAGTCGAGCGGTACAGCCGGATCACGTATTTTTTGAACGTTAAGCGATATGGATAAGCGGGGGCAGCGTTCCGAATGCCTGGTCGCGCGGCATCAAGACCGCGTGCTAGCACCCTGACGGAGCAGATCGTACTTCGCCGCGACCGCCTTCCACAATGCGACCGCCTCCCATTCGCCAGCGATGGCTGCAGCGCCTATCCGCTCGGCGATGTGTCTCGGTGCTCCGCCCCCGTGGTCCTGTTCGACCTTCAGTGCGATGGCCCATAGCTCGTGATCGGTCGCCATCGGATCATCCGCTGCGGATTACCGCCGGCCAAACCCCGCTGTGCTGTTCTCGCCATTGTCCGTCCGGTCGCGGCCAGCCAGCACGTTCTCAAGTTCGGCGAGCGTGTGCGGCACGTCGAGATGCTGCGCCCCAAGGAACAGCCGTGATCCATCGCCTTCAGGTACGGCGTGGGTCAGCTTGTCGATGTCCACCAGCGCCTTGCCCGAGGGGAGCATCTCAATCTGAACGAACCTCATCTCTTGATCCTCGGTTAGACGTTGAAACTGACATCGGTGATATAGAGTCGCTTGACGCATTGCTCAGCGGCCCAAGCCAAGCCCACTTTCTCGGCTTCCTCGCGCGACACGTACGACGGCAGCCCCATCAAGGCGACAGACTCGGCTTCCTCCCCATCGCCACACGTGATGAGCGCGGCGCCTTGCAGCTCGAAAGTGCCGTCAGGCTTTTCCTCGATGCTTATGCAGTCCGCTTCATCAGGCGCCCGCTGGCCGCTCGGTAATCTCGTGATCTCCATCGCTCATCCTTCTCCCTGACACACGATTGCAGAAGTTGCGTTGGTTACACCTGGTCCTCGTCCGGATCGAACGCAGCACGAGCCGCTTCGCCAGCCTTCTCCTCCTTGCCGTCCGTCTGATCGGCGCGACCAGTGTCGCTCTGCCCCTTCCCGTCATCGGACTGGTCAGAGATCGTGCTCTTGTCGACAGATGACGTCGCAGCTTTATCGATGGCCTGCCCTCGATCGTCCGAGCTGGAGCTGCCGTTCGCGTCATGATCTTCGGACATCGTAATCTCCTATTCCGCAGCCCAACGCCCGGCGCATCGTTTCGGCAGCTTCACGCAGCGTCGCTGGAAAACTGGTAAGGTTGGGCTTACGAGTTCCCTCGATCTCATTTGGGCGCGACCGCCCCAGTCTCGTGAGCTGCAACGAAAGACCGCGCGGGGAACGGGCCGGGGCAGTAAGCTATTGCTGATCGTCGCTTGCACCTGTCCCGCTCATCGGCTCAGCTGCGCCACCCAACAGGAGGGCATGATGCGTGACATAGGGTCAATCATCGCGGCGATCGGTGCCGCCGGGTTCTTGGCCATCGTCTTTTTGATGCCGACCAGCGTTGATGCGGCGCTGTACGGCGGTGGCGAGGTCACCAACCTGGCGCTCCAGCAGCGGCAGCTTTTGGCAGCGATGGGCACATCGGCGCTGTTCCTCGCAGGGATCATTCTGCACGCGGCCGGCGCACTGTTACCGAGCGTCGCGGCAGAAGCCGCTCCCCCGGAAGATGAGGAGACCATGTCGCGGCTCGGCATCACCCATGACGCGCACGGCTATCGCGCCGGCGGGTTCGTCTATTCGTCTTTCGCGGCGGCGGCGAAGGCGGTGCAGCGGCGTGGGTGACGGCGCTAGGCCGCCATCTGCTCCGTCAATCTCGCCTTTACGTCCTCGACTGGTTCCGCACCCTCCGGCGTAATCAGCTCGCCGATCCGATCTGGCCAACGACGCAGCAACTGGCGGGTGATGCCGGCGGCAGACACGGTCACCAGTTCGGCCAGTCCACCGACGAGATACTGGATCTGGCCATCGCCTGTGATGCCAACGACCAGCCGCTGAGCCTCGTGGAGCAACAGGCCTTCCCTAACTGGATCTAGGTTGTCGACATCCTCCTGCGTGTTAAACGCGCGTCCCAATATCCCGACGCCGTCCACCGCGGGCATGCAGCACGCCGGAGCAGCCAAAAGCGGCATACAGGGCTCATACCCGTCCAGATAAGAAATGCCCTGAACGTCCTCGGGGTCGCAGCGTTGGAACGTGCTCGCAATGCCCGCCGTCCAAGCCTGTCGTTCGTTCGACCAGCCCGCGATCGTCACCTCGAAATGCCGCTCGACGCATGGGGCGACGTCGCTGGTGACGATGTCGAACATCTGAAGGATGCTGCGGAGGGTGTTTGGAAGCGCGGTCATAATCGAGTCGAAGCTGGGCTGTAGCCCGAGGAGAAACTCCAACGGCATGGAGGGATAGTTCGCGCCCCTGACGGCCATCAGGCATCCGGACCGAGTAAGCTCAGCAACCTTGCTCCGAACGTCCGTCACTCGGCCATCGGGGTCATAGAACGCCCCGTCGGTGATCAAATGAACGGCATCGGTCTTCTGGATGATGATGATCGAGCTCATGCGATTGCACTCCAAGGGCGGAACTGTCCGGCCAGCGGCACGATGGTGGGAGCGTCCATAGTCAGGGGGTTACCGGCCAAGGCACCCAATCCGCCGCCGCCGCCGGTGGCAGCGGCTGCGAAACCACCCGCACCGCCGCCGAACAACGCTAGCAGGCCACGACGGAGCGCTAGGCGGGCAAGGTCCGCGATGATGCCCGACACAGCATCTCCAGCCGCGCCCCGCAGCTTCAGGAAGTTCGAGGCGGCTTCGGCCAGGCCATCGTTCAGCCTCTCGATGCCTCCGACCGCAATGCCTTCCAGCGCCTCGTTGACTTCGTCGCCGCTGGCGGGGATCTCGTCGAGATAGGCGGCGAGAGGGCCACGGTTGTTGCGGTTCACCGCCGCCGTGCCGAACTGTCGCAGCGAGGGTATCGAGTCGAGCACCCCCTTCGCGAGCGCCCCCTCCTGCGGGGTCGCCTTACCTTGCGCGGCAAGGTCCACCACCTTCTGCGCGGCAAGGCGCTGCTCCTCCAGCCCAAGCTCCAACAGCTTCAGCTCGATCGCGCGCCGCTCGGCTGTCGTGCGAGCGAGCCCTTCCTGCGCCTGAAGTATGTCCCGCTGGTGGCCGACCTGCGCCTGCGCGGTTTCCAACTCTTCGTTCGCGAACCGAATCGACTCGTTGCGGTTCACCAAGTCCAGGCGGTTCTGCGTGATCTCGTCGATCAGCTTCTTGCGGGCGTCATATTCCGCCTGGGTAAGATCGCCGCGGTCCTTCTGCTCGTCCAATCGGCCGACCTGAGCCTGCTGGTCGAGCTTGATCCGCTGCCGGCTGAATTCATCCTGCAACCGGGTGTCCGACGTCAGGTCCGACTTCGAAGATAGCAGGTCGCTGCGAAGCCCCAACAGCTCGCGCTCGGCACGGGCGGTGTCACGAATATCCTTCAGCCGCTCGCGTTCCGCCTTGGCCGCCTCGCGTGTCGCTTTGGCATGATCGCGCTTCGACTGCGCAGCGGACTTCTCGGCAGCCTCCGCCGAATTGACCGCCGTCTGCGCCTTCGTGAGATCGGCCCGGTATTGCTCCAGCGCCTTGCCGTCGCCCGCCTGAACCGATCGGCCGCGCTCCTGCACGAGCGCAAGCCTCGCCCGTGCTTTCTCCACCGCCGATGTGGCAGTTGCCAGCGCTACTTGCTTCTCGACCAACCCCGTCGTGGCCTTCCCGATGCCGAGCAGCGCCTTTTGTTGTGCGGTGGCCGTGCCGGTCAGTACAGCCTGTTCCGCCTTCAGCCGCTGCACGCTCTGCGCATAGGTGACGGTCGCCGCCGCCGACGCGGTGATGGTCTTGACCAGGCTCTTGTACTCGGGACGGTCGCCGACAGCCTGCCGAACGGCCAGAGCGAAGTCGTTGATCGGCTGACGGGTGCGGACAGCCTCAGCGGCGAGTTCCCGCAACCGCTTTTTAATAGGATCGGTGGTGTCCTGTTGCTTCGGGACGGTGACGCCGCCGGCCGTGAACACGGGTGTCGTGTCGATGATGCCCGCCGCCTTCTTCACGGACGTGATCGTCGCATTGCGAGAGCTTGCATACGACCGGGTGCCGCTCTCGATGTCGCCCTGGCGGGCCTGTGCCGCAGCGAGGCGCTGCACCGCCGTGGTCTGGCGATTGATCGCGCCGGTGGCCGTGTCCACGAACCGGGCAAGGTCGATCTGCGCCTTGCTCATGGTGTCCGCCGCATCGCCACCTTCTAGCAGGCGCGGGATCAGCACAGTGCCGAGGATCGAACCGGCAGCGAGAATGGCCGCGCCCCATGGACCGGCGAAGAATGACGCAACCCGTCCGGCGGCGCCGCCGACATCTGCCAGCGCATCTGCGATTTGCGGGGCCTGCTGGGCGAAGATGAGGGCGGGATTCTGTCCGCCCGATGCCTGCGCCCCGACGTCTGCCACCTGCCGTCCGAGGTTCCGCCGGGCGTTGGCTATCCGGCCTGCCGACTTATCGATGTCATCCGCGGCCTTTTTGGCGCCCGTGCCAAGACGGTCGAAGCTGGCCGTGCTGTTGCGGGCGAGCTGATCTAGATGCCCTTCAAGCTGCTTCGCCGATCGCTGCATGTTGTTCGTCGAGGACGTGAACGTCGCGTCCATGTCCTTCACGTCAGCCTTCGCCTTGGCCAGCTTCGCGATGATCTCGACCGACACGGTTTCGGCGGTGTAAGTCATGCCCGGTCCCCCATGGCGTTACGGCGGCGCATCAGTCTGTCTGCGCCTTCGCGGCGGCGCGGCCGACGGCTCCAGCAACGAGCTTGCTGATGGCACCGGCTTCCATCATCGCAGCCGGTCCCATGTAAGGGCGGGCAGCCATACGGCTTGTGCCCACCTCCAGTGACAGGGCAGCTTGGGACTGCGAGACGACAACCGAGCTGGTGGGGCCGGTCTGATCGTGCGTGATGCCGCGGACCAGATCGCCCAGATTGTTGTTGGGGGCTTCCCCCGGACGGCTGGCGACGTGGCCCTTGCCCGACGCAGACCCTTCGGTAATCAGGCCCTTTGCTCGATCTTCGACCAGCCGTGCGCCTTGTAGCACCGCCTTGCCGACTTCAGCTTCCATGGCTGCGGCCAAGCGTTTCAACCCACCCCGGCCCATCAGACTGGCTCGTCCGCCGCGGGCGCCTCGATGCCGTAGATCAGCGCGCCCAGTGTGGCGAAGGCGTAGTGCCATGCATCCTCAATCGGCTGACCGACCACGTAGGTGTTGAGCAACTCCATGGCACGAGCGGGAGGAACGGTAACTTCCCGTCCATCGACGACGCCGCGGTTGCCCCCGATCAGCCCAAGCCGAATCGTCTCGATGCAGTCGCGTTGCGTGATCTCGCTTGCGAGGATCTCCGCCTCGGTGATGTTGGACCAGTCGATCTCGCCGGTTGGCAAGAACGCGCGACCCTTCGCAACACGGGCGAAGACGGCTGCTACACCCAGCGGCACGAGTTCGCCGTCCCGGCCGGTGTACCCTGAGGCCCGCTCCAGTTCGTCGATCTGCCGGCGACCGAGATGGAACCGGTACACGCCGTCTCCGAATGGCACCTCGACCCACGTCACCCGGCGGGGGCGGGCCTGGATGTCAGCGCAGAGCTGCGCCAGGCGTTCAACCGCTGGCATTGAAACGATCTCCGCAATCACCTCGTCGGCCTGAACGGTCATGGTGTCGGTCGTCATGCTCGATACTCCAAGGTCCAGGCGGGGATCAGCGGTGCGGCATCAGGAATGCTGAAGGTGGCGATCTCTTCGGGTGTCGCTGGCCGCCCCTGCTGGATCGCCTCGGTCACGGTGCGGACGATCCTCCACAGCTCCGTCAGCGGGCGTGATGCGACGTAATCGGCAACTTCCATCGCCGTCGTGGGTGAGACGACGAACCGGTTTCCGAATCGTACCCCCATGCCGCCGCCGACGAGAGCCAGCCGCAACATCGCCAGACCATGGGCAGTCGGCGCCTTTGCTCGGTCTTTCGGCTCTTTGCTCGCAGGCGTACCGGCCCACAGGGTGCCGACCGGCGTAAGGCGCTCCAACTCCACGCACTGATTGGAGGCCAGATGTAGCCGGTACACGGCGTCGTCGATCGGGATCCAGACGTCGCAGCGATAGAGCCGCATTCGCTGCTCCCATGCGGTGAGAGGCCGACCATCCTCTTTCCAGACGGCGGCGTTTCCCTCTCCCGAGACGGTGCGCATGCCGAACGTCATGCTGTGCGCTGCCCGATCGTGGTGCCGACATCGGCGATCAATCGACCGATCGCGCGGGCGGAGCTGACCGCCATCACCGAGGGTGTGGCGTCAACGATCGTCGTGAACCGATGTTCGAGGCCTTGAAGCTGGCGGAACGCCTTCCGGTCGGCCTTCACCGCGGCACGGCCTTCCTCGTCCAGCCATCGCGCGACCACTTTCCAGCTAGTCGAATAGTGATCGACGCAATCCCACCCGAGCCGGATGAACTGCTCCCGGAAGTCGGCCGGACGCTCCCGCAATGGGGCGCCGGCTCGCACATCCTGCGTGTTTTCGTTGGTTCTCGCGGGCTTCATGCCCCGATTTAAGCGGTGACGAGGTGTATCGTTTACCGCCGTCATGATGCGGCAACCGCCCAGCAGAATGATCGTTGGACAGCGTCGAGGAGAAGACCGATCGCCCATGCCAGCAACGTCGTTCAATGCGATGGACCGAACAGCCCCCACGCCTTCGACATCATCCCGCTACAGCCGCGGAACGGCACCCTGGATGCGAAATGCCCGATCTGTCACGGCTACGGTCAGTGGAACACCGAGATCGATCTCGTCAGCTTCCGGTGCAAGCGGGCTATCTGCGACTATTGCCACGGGGCGGGCTGGGTTGAGACTGGCAACGATCCGGTGGGGCATGCTGACATCGTCATGTCGCCGGATGGCTATCCGCAATGGGTGGTCGCGTTCGATCCGCATCAGGATCCGGATCACCCTGTCGCAGATCCGGCTGCGCCATTGTCCCCGGAGCAGATCAAGCGCTAGATCCTACCGCCGGCTTGCCGCCCAATTTCCAGAGCGATCAACACAGGCCAATTCAACGCGTCAGCCAGCGCCATCTTCACCGCGGCGGCGATCTCGTCACCATGACCGGGATCGGAAACGAAGGTGGCAGGGCTGTCGGTGTACGAGACCGGGCCCCCAGCGGCGTCATAGTGCACCTCGTGGAGGGCCAGATGGTCACCGTGGTCGATGATGCGGTAGTTCCATGTCATTGGGCTGCTCCGGTTGATGGGGTGGTCCGCTCAACATGTGCCGTAGCGACAGGCGCGGCACAGGTTCGGGCATCCCGGCGCTTGCGGTGTCCGGCCGCAACGGCGGCGGCACGGGCTGCGCGGAGCTGTTCGCGACCCTCTTCCATGATCCAGCGGCGGATGCAGCGCCAATTGCAGCGATAATGTTCGTCCAGCCCGTCCCAGCCCATTTCGATGTAGCGATCTCGAAAATCGTCGGGTTTGGGGCGGTAGGGGCGGACGAGACCGGTATCGTTGCGGCGGGGCGGACGGGCGGCCATGGTCCATCGGGCTACCTACCGCAGTCAGTCTGTATTACCGCCGCCACGGCTGCTGGAGGACCGATCGATGATCTGGCGCGACTTGTTCAACCTGTTCACCGGGCGCGAGGCACCGGACGCGCCGCCGCCCTGGGCGGCATACGAGCCGGTGACCGTCGTGCCGGACGAGGAGGTGCGGGCAGCGTTGGTGCAGACAGGCCTATGTCATGGTCGAGACGGGGACGTGGCATTCGTGAAGGCGGCGATCGGCGGCACTGCGTTCGCCAAAGGCATCGACCTGCGACGTCATGGGACACAGCTCGACAAGCCGACGCTCAAGGCCATGAAGGTCCGGCCCACCGCTATGCTGACCGCGGAATACCTGGCGATCCTGACGCCGGCTGGGCTTGCAGACCCGATCGAGGCGGCGCAGTTCCTGACATCCGCTTACCAATCGCTGATTGCTGGCACCAATGCGCTGGGGCGTGCCGAGCATGCCGGTGTGCAGTTCGTCGAGGTGATCCCGAACAACACGGCGGCTGGTCCATGTGCGGCTTGCCTGAAGATGGCGCAGAAGCCGGTGCCGGTTGCCGAGGCGCCGACAGGTCCATTGCCCGAATGCCCGCACCCGACGCAGTGCGTGATCAGGACCAAGTCGGTCTTCTCGCTCAGCTAAGCCTGCGGATATAGAAAGTCCGAAAATGGTGGATAGCGGACGGGCGGGTTTGCGGCTGGATCATAATCAAAGCTGCCGCTAACTCTACCCGATGGACTTTTCCGGCCTCATCGTGCTTCCGCTCGCTGCGCTAATCACTGCCTGCTGGATCGTTGGCACGGCAGTCCTTTCAAAGAATGGTCCGGGCTTTCGAGCGCCGTTTCTCCTATCCTACGGCTTTGGCGCGATCTTCATGGAGCCATGGAAGATCGCGGCATGGCAAGAACTTGGCATGTTCGCGATTATGCTCGTAATGCTCGCGCTTTGGGTTGCGGCCGGATGCGTCGTTGGCGGCATTCCTGCTGCGCTGATCGTCTCGCTCGCGACGAAGTTGCGGCAACGCTTCCGGCATTAAGGAACGGCAGCTTCCTGGCACACTCATAACGGCATGTTACGTCCGACTTTAGGCGGAAGCGGAACGTCCGCTCTTGGGAGGAAAGCGGACATTCGCGAGATCGCGTGATCGGGGTCCGCTACAATCAGAAGCGGACCCGTGTCGGACAGATCAGGCAGGAAAATGAATTCCGCACAATTTGTTGCCGTCGGGGTCACGGAAATAGGCCAGCTCGATGGTGCCCATTGAAGCAGTTTCGCGCGGTCCGGGCGGAGCTTCGATCGATGCCCCGCCAGCGGCAACGGCGGCATCGTGAAGCTGCTTCACCTGTTCGGGCGAGTCGCATGAAAATGCGACGGTGCTGCCGTTGGCGACGCTTGCCGGTTCGTCGTTGATGGGCTGGCTGACGATGAAGTTCGTTCCTTTGCCGTTATTGTATATCAGACGTGTATGGCCGCTGTCGGCGATGTTCCGCGTCCCTTCCCCTGCACCCAAGGTGCCGAGCACCGTGTCGTAGAAGCGCTTGGACCGTTCAATGTCATTCGATCCGACCATGGTGTGAAAAAGCACAGGCACTCTCCTGAAGACTGATCGACTTCCGATCGCTATTATCAGTCTCACCTAGCCGGCGGGTGATCCGCAGTCACCCCGGCCCGTGGAGTGTCCGCTATTGGGCGTTAGCGGGCGTTGGCTGCTCTTCAGCGCGCAATCCGTGCTAGTTGGCCGGCGTTATGGCCGGCTCGGCTATGTCGAGGAGGGTGCCGCTAAATACCAGTCCTGCGGATCTTCTCGGTTACTGGGTAGTGCAACGCCAGGAAGCAAAGTCAGGATGATCGAAATACAGGCTGAGGAATGAGGGCGTAGCCTCGGCGGCGAGAGGGTGTCGCAACAATGCCGTGCTTCGTTCGAACCAGTCCCGCGGCACGGCCACGCTGTCCGAACCGTTCAGGGCTATACAGCGGGCGTGATCGAGCCGGCGAGCGAAGCCGTAGCGGATGTTCGTCGCCCGATCGTTTGCAGCGTGCGCTCGGTCGATGCCGCGGAGGAGGGCCTGCATGGGGTCTTCACCCGTCTTCATGTCGCCTAGCATGATCGCCACCACGAGCGCCTGGAGAGCGATGAACCCGGCGCGGCGCTCGTCCGTCATCGGTACCGAAGGACGGACGCAGGGAGTGGCGCGTTCTAGGGTGCTCAGCCGCCGGACGAGATCACGCATTGTACGGCTCCCCAAAATAGAGATGGCGGTTCCACGACCCGGGGGCGTCTTGCTCGGGATGAATGCCAGTCCGCTGATACTCGACGCGCTGTGGGCCATCCGGGGTTGCCACGACGAACTGGTAGCAGCCGATCATGTCGCCTTCCTGTTCCTCGGGCATGATCTCCCAGGGCAGCAACAGCATGACGCGTCCGTGGATGGCGCCATGCCGCGCCTCCAACGAGGCAAGGCGCCTTTCGATGGTCGCGTTCATAGATGAGCGTCCGCAGGGGACATGCCGGCATAGATACGCTGGAGCCATGGCGCTGCCGCTTCGACCATTCCGATCCAGGCTGCCAAGGCCACGGCAACCGGTCGCCCACACGGCGTCCCGTCGCTGATGAGTTCGGCCTGATAGCGCGCAGCGGCGGCTTCGATCTCAGCCGCTGGCATGCGGGGATCGGCATGTTCGTTCCGTTCAAGGCGGGCGAGACGTTCAGTGATGCGCATGACGATCCTCATCGTAAGCGGAGACGAGGGGCCGACCATGCAGCGCCATGATCGATGCAATCGGCGTTCGATCGCGCGCGAACCGCATCTCCCAAGCGCAATGCTCGGCCGGACTCATTTTCGCGATCCGCTCTTCCAATGAAATTGCCGCGGCTGATGCCGGGAAGCGGCTGGCGAGGCGAGCGACCATGCTGGTGACCGACGCGGCGTCCGCTGCTGTGCTCGTGTTGCCTCCGCTGGTGACGGCATCCTCAAGGAGGGCAAGGCGTTGGATGATCCTCATTTCGCTCCCTTCGCTTCTAGGGCTTCCAACCGGCCCACGATCTCGGCTGTCTCGATTGCCCGACGGTGCTGCTCCATCAGGGCGGCGAATGCCTGCCCCTCATTCGGCGTCAGGTCACCGCCTGCCACCGCCTCCAGTACCGAGGCGAGAACAGCGGGGTGATCCTTCGCGCCGCCAATCGGGGGTAGGTCGAAGGTGAGGAGGCGGTCCTTACGTGGCGGCACCAGCCGTTCGAGGCAGAGCCTAAGCGCAGTCGCATCGCCGTCGAGCGCCTTGTCGATCGCGACGCGGGTCAGCTTTTCAGCCTCCCCATCAAGCAGCGCCTCAGCGGCAAGTGTCGCCCGGCTGCGCGCGCCCTTCGGCTTACCGGGATTGCCGGGTCCGAATGGACGACCCCGCGTTTTTGCGCGGTCATTTCGCGGCTCGGTCATGCTGGATTGCCTACGCCGTGGGACCGCACACTCTTACCGCCGCCAAGGCCGCGGTCGTTGGTCTGCCTCGTTCGTGCCGACCTATTGGCGCTATTGTCACTATTGTCAGGGGCGCGCGCGCTCGCGACCGATCCAGCCGGGACCATCGCTGCCGGCCATTTCCGAAATAGATAGATAGATGACTTTTCTAGCCTACGCCGCGCGAAGGCTGAGGGCGTCAGATTGAGCGCGGGAGTCCGTGACAATAGCGACAATAGTGACAATAGCGCCCGGATCACCGGCCGAACTCCCACAGCAGGACGGGCGAGACGGTCGGGTGCGTGCCATGGCCCATGCCACCGCGAGTGAAGGCGGCGCGGCGGTCACCATCGGCGACGATGGCGCGCTGCTGATCCAGCAAGGCGATCGATCGACCACGCAGCCATACCGCTAAGCCCGAAAATTCCCAGTCGTCACGCGGTCCGATCCCGAACAGATCACCGGCCGACCAGCCCAATGCTATCGCGTTCGCTGCCCACCCGTCGCGAGCAACCCCCAGCGCATCGCGGACGATGCCCCGCCATCTGTCCGCCTGCTCGATCTTCCTCGGCGCAGGCATGTACTCCAGCGCCCGCAGGGAAGCGGCAAGGTGGTCGGGCAGGCCGAACGTTTCCGCTACCGGCGGGAGGGGGGCGGGCTGCTCGCGCCGCTGGGCTACGGCAGCCGCGACGTCACGCCAGCTACCCATTGGCCACCTCATGCACAGCCGGATTGACGAGGAAGTCCTTGCGCGCCTTGCCCGGCGTATCACCGTCCCGCCCTGGTGCCGACCGCAGCCATCCAGCCTCGATCAGCAACTCGGTCGCGCCTTCGACGTCGGCCGCCACCTTCAGCGTCGCAATGCCACTGTTGCGCTGGATGTCGCGGGCATTGATCCGTTGAGCGCCGTGCTTCTTGATGTGCCGGGCCAGAGCTGCGGCATTCCGCTCAACCTCGGGAAGCGCTGCATCACCGAAGACGCGGAGAGCGGACGGTTTGGCATAGTCGTCGACGAAGCCAAGCACCGACACTAGGGTGGTCAGGCTGATCGTCTCCGGCTCGCGGTCGCCGTTCGCCGCCCAAGTCATCAACTCTACGACTAACGCCAACCGCAGCACCATGCCCCGCAGCTTGCCGACGACGCCTTTGTAGAGCGACGATGCCTCGCGAACGGCAGCATCGTTGTCGCGGACCCATGCCTCGAACACATCGGCGGCATCGTCGGCGAGCAGCAGCACCCGTGCATCGATCCGGCCGTCCTCCAGTCGAGGCGCGTCGAGCTGCTGAAGGCGGCGGTACATGCCCTCTAGCTGTTCGGTGTCGGCGATCTGGCGCGGACGCTGATACAGAATCGGATCGGGCCACACCCACAGGAAGCGGGGGACCAGACCGTCGTCCGCCGTCTTCAGCAGGCATTCGCGCAGCTTCTCGGGCTGGATGCCACCAAGGACGGTCACGCCGTTGAACGGCACGAACAGCGGCCCCGCCTTGTTGCTCTTGCGATCGATCACGTGCGGCCGCCCGCCGTATGCTTCCAGCCAGAACTCCCGACCACCCGGCGAATACCGGTCGAAGCTCATCAACCAGGCAGCGAGCTCGTCGCGCAGGTGAAGGGTGCCGTTAGGGTTGCCCGCCAATATCTCGCCGAGGGCTTCCGGCGTCGCGTCCTGCACAACAAGGCGGGGACGCTGCGGCTCATCCGGCTCGACCGCGGCAGTCGGCATAGATGGTGTCGCCACCCCGTCCTTGGTCGCCGCCTTCACCTGCGCCTGCCATTCGGCTCGCTCGGCCTTGGCCCGTTCGTTCTCGGTTTGCCAGCCGATCAGCCGCGACTTGTGCCGTTCGGCCAGCTCTGTTTCCATGCCTCGGAGCGGGCTGGTGGCAGCATCGATCGCAGGCGACTTGTTCGACGACGGATCGCCGACCGGTGCGACCCACAGGACGCACGGTTCCTGCCACTGTGGCGTCGTGGTGTAGGGCTGCACCCGCCGCTTTGCGCCGACGAGCGAAGCGACCACGCCAAGGACGCCCACCGCCACATAGTCGACCGGCGCACCGGCACCGGCCGCCAAGTCGCGGATCAGCGGCCACAGCGATCCGAAGATGTCGGTGGGCATGACTGGAGGCGTGGTGCGCCCGCCCGTCAGGATCGTCATATCAGGCGCTGGCCAAGGGTTCGCACGACGCGGACGGACGACGGTGCCGCCATCGAACGGCTCGGGCGAGAACGGGCGAGCGTCATCGTACGCCGCATGGAATGCCGCGGCGTTCATGACCGAGCCCCCATCAGTTCGGCGTTGAAGTCCTTGTACGGGGGCGTTGGCCGCATGATCCTCGTGGCCAGGCCGGCGGCAGCAAACGCCGCCGCCGCCTTAGCCGCAGCTATAGCACCGGAATCGTCGCTATCCGCACCGATCACGATAGCGCGCGTCACGGGGGTGAAGGTCATCTGCGGCATCATAGAGGTGCCAGCCGCGACCCAGACGGAACGGCCCAACGCCTGGTACAGCGTCAGCCCATCCTCCAGCCCCTCGGTGACGAGCATGCTGGCGGATGGCGGCCCAAGCCGGATCGATCCACCAACGACGTTGCCGAGGCTGTACTTCACCTTCGGCTTACGGTCCGTCTCGGTCGCCTTCACGGCAGCCTTGCGCCCGTCTTCCGTCAGGTAGGTGCGTTGCAACCCGACTAGGTCGCCGACGGGATTGGTGACGATGGCGATCAGCGCGGGCAACAGCCCCGGACCGTTCGCCGCCAGCAAGCCATTCCCGTCGATCTTGGGCGGCGCGAGGCGGGTGAACCGCAGAGTGTGCGGCAGGTCCATCGTGATCCCGCGCGACCGCAGGTACACCGCGGCCGGCGTCCCTTCGATCGGGACGGACCCGGCAACGATACGCTGAGCCACTGGCCGCATGTCCGCCTTCGGCTTGGCGGGCGCACGCTGCTGCTCCAGTTCCCGCAACGCGCCACCGTCCAGCATGTCGATCGCGCCGGGCAGCTTCACGCCATAGGCCTGCTGCACGAAGTCGAGGACATCGCCCGACCAGCCACAGCCGAAGCAATGGGCGCGGCGGTCGTCGGCGTAGATGGTGAAGGACGGGGTGCGATCCTGATGGAACGGGCAACTGGCCTTGAGCTCATTGCCCGCCCGGTGCAGTTTCACGCCAGCCTTCGACGCCACGCCCGACACGGGGAACCGGTCGCGGATCCCGGCGACGATGCGTGCCAGGTCGTTGCTATCGATGCGGCGGGTCATGCAGCGTCCCCCGTCCTGCGCACGAAGGGCAAGATCGTGGCGCTTGGCCGCTTGCGGCGCCGCAAGTTGATACGTCCCGGGTTGTCGAGCGTCTTGAGGCTGATGCGCCACGGGGTCATTTCGACATACACCGCTCCGGTTATTGTGATCCCGTCAGCATCGCTTCCAAGTTCGCCAGTCCGTTCCAGGAGGAAGATGCGGTCGCGCCCGAACGTAGCGACGGAAGCGAACTCGTCTCGATCCGTCTGAAGGTGCGCGAGGATCTTCCCCTCCGCAGTCATCAGGACCACGACGCGATTGTGCTGCACGCTCATGGTCGCGCCCCCATCTTCGGCGCATCGCGCTTATGATCGAATCGGCGCAACGCCCTGCCGTTCGCCTCAATCGCGAGGTGCAGCCGCATCTTCGCAGCCGTGATCGCCGCGATCCTGACAGCAGGACCATACTCCCGTGCCGTCGCGATCCGGGCCACGAACGAGCGCTTACCGTTCTGCACCTCATGCTGAACCACACACCAGTGCGGCCCCTCAACTTGCCGCAGCACGATCATCATGCGGTTCCTCGCGGGCGCGCTCATGCGGCACCCCCTTTTGCTACGGCTTCCTCAAGGTGGGCGACATAGGCGAGAATCATCTGCACGCTGGCGGCGGACAGCTCAACGCCGCCGTCGGTGGCATCGCCAACACGGTCGGTCAGATGCTCCACAGCAAATGCTGCCCAACGGTTGGGGAGGGTGTTATCCAGGGCCGCGACCGCGGTCAGACGCTCGGTGACGTAGCCCCGAAGAGCAACACCACCGCCGCCGGCGATGATCTCGTCAGCCGTCAACAGCGTGGATCCGTCTGCCTTGCGTGCGTCGTCCAGCCAGGCGAGATTTGACTTCGGCGGGATCAAGCGGACGCCTCCTGTCGATCGAGGATCGTGGCCCGCCACACGATGGCGTTGGCCCCGCTGACGTTGCGACGGCGCTTGCCCGTGTCGCGGATCATCTCCTTCTTGCGCAGCTCGGTGAAGCGGGGCTGGAGCGAATACCTGGGGTATCCGGCAATGCCGCACGTCTCGTCGACCGTCAGACCAGCAGGGTGGCTGCACAGCGTTTTGTGGACGATGGCGCGCAGGTGATCCGCCATAGGGGCAATGCCCGCATAGGCGGCGGCGCTGGTGTCGGTGCGGCCCATCATGCGCCCGCCTCCCATGCCATACCGGCGATGACGTTCGCACGCGGTCCGGTAATCCCGGCCGCGAACAGCCGTTGCAACCGGAGCATCGAGGCAGTATCTGTCGTGGTGCTGATGCTGTGAAAGTTCTGGAGGGGTCGGACTGTGGCGGTCCGGCCCTTCCGCTTATTAGGCTGCGGTGCCTCTGCCGATCTGGATGCCATGATCGATCACGCGGCGACCGGCTGCGACGTCGACGAGACGCGACGCCCCGCCTTCCACGCCTCGATGTCAGACACGTCATACGCGATATTACGTCCCGCGCGGATGTGCTGAGGGCCGCGCCCGAGGACGCGCCAGTTTTCGAGAGTCTTGGGCCTAACGCCAACCAGTGGCGCGGCTTCCTTGGTCGTGAGCAGCTTCTGCATGTTGCCTCCTCCACCACGGGTACGTCCGGGTGTTGGAGGGATGATCGGGGGTCCAAAAATCGCAGGCTATTTCGCCGAAATTCGCCGAAAACATTCGCTGATAAATGCGCTATCCGCCCTTCTTGTTACGGCCTCTCGTCCGCGCCGGCAGCTCTAATTGCACGCGAACATCTGCATCTAGTTTTCGAATAGTGGGGCGACCGGGGACGACGTTATCCGGGAACGCACTGGCTGCGCCTTTGACGATCTGGTCCTGGTCCCAACCTTCGACGTTTCGAGCGCGCACCCAGCCGCGCAGGTCGCTGCCGCTTACGGTCGGCTTGTTCTTTATCTCTGCCACCGTAGCCTGTGGTGTTGGCTTAGCGACGGGCGCTCGGACGTCGTCTGCGCGAAACCGAAGATCATACCATCGCGCTGGTTCATTTATGCCGGCAACGACACGGTGAAGTGAGCCCCCGCGCCCTTCCCAAAGTTGAACTCCAATGAAATCATAGGCGGGAACGTCACGCCGAACGCCCTTATCCGCAGGAATGCCCGTCGCGCGGACACTGCCGGTTTGGCAAGCTGCCAACAGCTTGATCCGGGCTGCGTCGGCGGTCATCATGCCGCTGCCGGCCGTCGCGCGATGGGCAAGCGACTGCTCCAGCCGCTTCCATGCCACCGCGCCGTAATTCTTAGCGGTCGTGCCGGGAAAATGATGTGGTTGCTGGCGCTCGACAAACGCGAGGTCGTGCGTTCCCATCCACGCCACAGCTTCGTAGAGCGACCAGAGGGCCAGCGGCGCAGCAGTGTCAGCGGCGGCTGGCGCCTCGCTGATGAGCGTCGCCGAACTGCCCAGCATGAGCTGGGTCATATCACTAGGCAGCACCGTGCCGACTTCGCGCTCCCGGTTAGCAATCAACTCGCCCCTGATACGAGGCCAATCTTCTTCACGCACCCAGAGCGTTGCTCGATCGCATTCCGCACGGGTCGGCCCGTCACGACCGTACGCGACATTGAGCGCAACGTAGATGCCCGTCTGCACCGTGTAAGACGAGTTCCACTTGTTCGGCCCGAAAAGGGTTTCGTGGTCCAGCTCGACGAAGCTGCCATCGTAATCCGTCCATGTCGGAAGATGGCCCGATGACAGCGCCTTGACCATCGCCTCGCTCGCCGCATCCCGCAGATACCAGCTCGTGACGTAGGGCTCGCGCGCGTTTGGATCATAGAAGTCCATGCTTGCAGCAATGCCGCTCATCCCGAGGAACGCGCGAGATTCGCGATCTGCCGTGCTGACGATCATCTGACCAAAAACGCTCATCAACTCTTGCATGCAATCTGCCAGCTTAACGCCGCCGGGCATCTTGCCCGGGTGACGCCCGACACGCGGCGCTTCTATCCTCGACATTCGCCCTCCGTTGGCGTCCCGCATGTGGAAGGGGCGGCAGGCTGGGCGGAAACCAACCGTTCGGGAGCTACCCTAGCCGCCCCAGCATCACGCCCGCCGGGTGGCGAGCGGGATGACGTTTGTCTCATCGGCATAGGCGAGGATCTTGCGGATGTGTTCGCCCCAGGCGTCCAGCGCCTCTCGCTTTTCATCGACCCATCCAAACCGCTGGTACACGCCGGCCACGCCCGATCGCGCCCCGGACAAGTGGTTAAGCACCGCCTCGGTCACTTCGAAGCGAACGCCTAAGCGCTGAAGACCGGTGGCGAGTGTGCGTCGCAGATCGTGGAGGCGCCATGGGGGCAAAGGATCTTCCCCGTCCTTCTCGATCACCCCGTCAATCTTGTCCTTGCCTTTGGCATGCGCGGTGAACGCCTCGCCGTTGGACGTTGCGAAAACCCGCCCGCGCTTCGGCCACTTATCCCCACCCGCGACGGCGTCGATCACCAATACCGCCATCTTGCTCAACGGCACCTCGTGCGGTTCGCTGTTCTTGGTCCGCGGACCCGGCAGGCGCCATAGCTTTGCCGCACGGTTTAGCTCCTGCCACATAAGCCCGGTCACTTCTTCCCGACGTTGTCCCGTAAGGACGAGCAATCGTACGATTGGACCGAAACAGCGGTGGCAGGACGGTGCGGCATTCCAGACGCGGGGTATCTCGTCGTCGGTCAGCCAGCGGTCCCGGGCCTTAACGGGCGGCGGCGTCTCCATCCCCTCCATCGGTGAGCGCTCAATGTCGCCACGACCCACGGCCCATCGAAACAGCCGGCGCAGTATGGCGAACACATTGCGACGACCGGCCTGTTGCCCGGCGGGCATGGCATCTAACACGGCGACGACGTTGGCGCGCGTGATTGTCGGCAGCGCCTTGGCACCAAGCACGGGCGTGATGTGCAGCCGTAGAGATCGTTCGACGAGATTGCGCCACCCCTCCCCTTTGCAGCTGCCGTAGAACGCATTGGCGTAGGCGTTGAAGGCGAGGCTCACCGCTTCATGACGGCGCTTCTTGTCGGCCTCAGCTGGGTCGGTCCCCTGCGACACCAACACCGCCAAACGCTCAGCTTCGGTCCGTGCAGTCGTTGGCGTCCATGGGGAGCCATGCGCCCCTATGGTGTAGCGCCGTGTTTTCGCCTCGCGACCGCCCATTCGGTACTGATACACGTAGGTCACGGCCCCGGCCGGCGTGATCTTCACCCCGAACCCCTTCAGGTCGTCGTCCCATAGGAAGCCGACGCCAGCGCCGGGCTTCAACGCATCGACCGTCCGCTTATTGACCTTGCCCGTCGCCATTAGGAGCCTCGCTGGCAATCACCTGACAATCACCGTAGCGGGAAGCACAGGGAACAGCAAGGGAACAGCGGGAACAAGGCCCCTCTCTAACAGGCGTGAACGGATCGCGAACCCCGCAGCCTACTGTCGGATATACCTGAAATACCACACCTCATGCCCCTGCCGGCGCGCCTTGCGTTCGTAGCGCGTTTCGGGCCAGTCGTCGGGCCGGGTGAGGAAGTCGGCGGGCTCGGCGGCGGTCCAGACGAAATCGCGACGCTGGTTCATCACCATCATCGACCAGCGGCAATAGGTCGGGTCGTCCGTCCCCAGCCGGAATTCGGCGCCCGGCTTCAGCTTTGCGGCGATCGCGTCGAGCGGGCCGTGATTCATCATCCGCCGCTTGGCGTGGCGCGCCTTGGGCCAGGGATCGGGATGGAGCAGGTAGACGCGCGAGAGGCTGGCATCGGGCAGGCGCTCCACCACCTCCAGCGCGTCGCCCATGTGCAGGCGGACGTTGGCGAGGCCGCCGTCGCGGATATGGCCGAGCGCGCCGACGACGCCGTTAAGGAAGGGTTCGCAACCGATGAAGCCGGTATCGGGGCGCATCGCCGCCTGTCCGGCGAGATGCTCGCCGGCGCCGAAGCCGATCTCGAGTTCGAGTGGACGCGCATCGCCGAACAGCACGCCGGCATCGAGCGGCCCGGTGTCGGGGACGCTGAGCGGCGCCAGCGTGTCCTCGACCAGCGCGGCCTGTCCGCTACGCAGCTTGTGGCCCTGACGACGGCCGTAGAGGCGGCGGATGGTGGCGGGATCGTTCATGGTGGCGCGCCCTAGAACACTTGGCGGGACAGGGAAACGGCACATTCGTCGTGCCGCAACGGAGCAAAGCGGTGCGGGGTCCGTTGCACTGCCGTAATGGCCGATTCCCCTCCCGCTCCGCATGACGACGATGACGATCTGAAGGCGGCGGACGCCAAGGACCTGCATCGCGCGGTGCGTCAGGAGGGCGAGGAGGAGTTGCGACGCCCGGCGGCATCGCTGTTCTGGTCGGGGCTCGCCGCCGGCATCGCCATCACCGTATCGCTGCTGACCGAAGCGGCGCTGCACACCGCCCTGCCCGCGACGCCGTGGCGCGAGCTGATCGTCGCGCTCGGCTATCCGGTCGGGTTCCTCGTGGTGATCCTCGGCCGGATGCAATTGTTCACCGAGAGCACGATCACCGCGATGCTGCCGCTGGCGACGCGGCCGTCGCGCTGGGCGCTGGCGCGGACATTGCGGCTGTGGGGCATCGTCCTCACCGCCAACCTGCTGGGGACGGCCATCGCCGCGCTGGCGATGGCGACCGGCGCGCTGGGCAGCGAGGCGATCCGGGCCGCGGCGCTGACCCTGTCGGCCGGGATCACCGAATTGTCGGCAGGCCGGACCTTCGTCAATGCGATCCCCGCGGGGTTCATGATCGCGATCCTCGCCTGGGCGTTGCCCAATGCGCGCGACCAGAGCGTGCCGGTCATCGTCATCGTCACCTATGTCCTGGCGATCGCCGGCTTCAGCCATTCGATCGTCGGGTCTGCCGAGGCGTTCCTGCTGCTGTTCGCGGGACGGACCGACGTGTGGCAGACCGTGGCGGGACTGATTGCGCCGGCGGTGCTCGGCAATCTGGTCGGCGGTGCGGGCATCTTCGCCCTGCTCGCCCATGCGCAGGTACGCGGCGAGATGCCGCAGGGAGACGACAGTTGAGCAAGAAGCCGGGCAAGGCGAAGAAGGCGGCGAAGACACTCGCCAGAGCCGATCGGGAGGCGACGCACGATGCCGCGCGCCATCGCGACGCGGCACCGGTGCGGTTCGCCGGTTTGCTGGGCGAGATCGCCGACCAGCCGCAATTGATCGCCGTATCGGGCGCGACGATCGCGGCGGGCCTCGTCGCCCGGCGCCCCGACCTCGTGCGCGGCGGGGCGAGGATGCTCGCCGCGCATCTGCTCGCCACCGCGGTCAAGACGGCGATCAAGCACCGGTTCGACCGCGCCCGGCCGAGCAAGGCGCTGGACGACGGGCAAACCCACTTCGATCGCGGCACGAGCCACGATCACCAATTGAACTCGTTTCCGTCCGGCCACACCGCCGGCGCGGTGGCGGTGGCCCGTGCCGCGGCGCGTGAGATCGATGGCGCCGCCTTGCCCGCCGCACTCGGTGCCGGTGCGGTCGCCGCGATCCAGCCGGCCGCCGGCAACCATTATCTGTCTGACGTCATCGTCGGCGGGGCGATCGGCTGGCTATCGGAAGCGGTGGTCGACGCGCTGCTGAACCAGCTCCCACGCCCGGAAAAAACGGCGATATCGGACATAGTTGTGCGAAATCCAGGGTAACGCGGCCCGCGATTTACTTTCGCCTTACTATCTTCTGGCAAGAATGGCGGCGGAGACACCTATGCCAGATCTATCCGAACCCGCGCGCGAGAAGCGCAACAGCGTGATCGTCCGCGCTGCCGTGGCCTTCCCCGGCGGCCTGTCCAACGAACGCCGTGTGCGCAATCTGTCGCGCTCCGGGGCGTGCGTCGAGCATGCCGGCGAATTGCAGGTGGGCGCGACCGTCCAGCTCCAGATGGGGACGATCACCGATCTCGCCGCGGAGGTGATGTGGGTGACCGAGCGCCTCGCCGGCCTGCGCTTCGCCGAGCCGATCGACCTGGACGAGGCGCGCAAGCCGCGCGGCATCGGCACAACGCCGAAGGCGGGCTGGATCGCCGAGATCAACGACGCCTATCGCCGCTGATCGCGGGCGGATACGAAACACCCTCCCCCGCCGACCGGCGAAGGAGGGTGCGTTGTCGAACCGGCGATCTATGCCGGGCGATTTGCGCCGGCGGTAGACGTCAGGCCACGGCGGCCTTCAGACGATCGACCAGATCGGTCTTTTCCCAGGTGAACAGGTCGCCCTCCGGCTCACGGCCGAAGTGACCATAAGCGGCCGACTTGACGTAGATCGGCGCGTTGAGCTTCAGATGCTGGCGGATGCCCTTGGGCGTCAGGCGGACGAGCTGCGGCAACACCTGCTCCAGCTTCGCCTCGTCGACGGTGCCGGTGCCATGCGTGTCGACATAGACCGACAGCGGCTCGGCGATGCCGATCGCATAGCTGAGCTGGATCGTGCAGCGCTTGGCGAGACCCGCGGCGACGACGTTCTTCGCCAGATAGCGCGCGACATAGGCGGCCGAACGGTCGACCTTGGTCGGGTCCTTGCCGCTGAACGCGCCGCCGCCGTGCGGGGCCGCACCGCCGTAGGTGTCGACGATGATCTTGCGACCGGTGACGCCGGCGTCGCCGTCCGGTCCGCCGATCTCGAACGCGCCGGTCGGGTTGATATAGACCTTGGTTTCGTCGGTGACGAAGCCCTCGGGCAGGATACCGGTGAACACGCCGGTGACATAGTCCTTCAGGACGTCATACTTGGCGGGATCGGCATTCTCGCCCTGCAGGCAATAGCCGGCCTTATGCTGGGTCGAGACGACCAGCGCGACCGCACGGGTCGGCACGCCATTCTCGTACTGCAGCGTCACCTGGCTCTTGGCATCCGGCTCGAGGAACGGCGCCTTGCCCGAATGGCGGTCGGCCGCCATCGTTTCGAGGATCTTGTGGCTGTAATAGAGCGTCGCCGGCATCAGGCCCGGCGTCTCGTCGGTCGCATAGCCGAACATGATGCCCTGGTCGCCCGCGCCCTCGTCCTTGTTCGAACCCTCGTCGACGCCCATGGCGATTTCGGCGGACTGGCCGTGCAGGTTGTTTTCGAAGCGGAAGGTTTCCCAGTGGAAGCCCGACTGTTCGTAGCCGATGCGCTTCACCGTCGCGCGGACCGCCGCCTCGATCTCGGCGAGCGCGCCATCGGCCCAGGCGCCGTTCTCGTACACGCCCTTGCAGCGGATCTCGCCCGCCAGCACGACGAGGTTGGTCGTCGTCAGCGTCTCGCACGCGATGCGCGCCTCGGGGTCCTTGGACAGGAACAGATCGACGACCGTGTCGCTGATCTGGTCGGCGACCTTGTCCGGATGGCCTTCGGAAACCGACTCGGACGTGAAGATGTAGCTGCTGCGCATCACTGCCTCATAACGATATAAAGAAACCTTTATATCACCTCCCTAACGTGCGCGGCGGCGGATGGCAATCGCGGCGATCAGGAAGGCGAGGCCGACGATCAGGGCCGCCGCATTGCCGATCCGGCTGAACAGCGTCGGCGGCGGCGCGGGCGGCATCGGCAGCGCGATCGCGCCTGCGGTTTCGTGCGGCACGGTGGCAAGCAACGTGCCGTCGGCGGCGATCACCGCGGAGATGCCGGTCGGCGTCGAGCGCACGATCGGCAGCCCCTCCTCGATCGCGCGCATTCGCGCCTGCGCCAGATGCTGCGGCGGCCCCCAGCGCCCGAACCAGGCGTCGGTCGAGGGGTTGAAGATCATTTGCGGCCGATGCGCCCGGTCGACGACCTCGCCCGAGAAGATGATCTCGTAACAGGTCTGGAACCCGATCGCGCCGAAGCCGGGGATTGCCAGCGTGCGCGGCCCCGGCCCGTCGTCGAAGTCGAAATCCCCCGGCACCAGCCGCGCGATGCCGATCGGGCGAAGCAGCCATGGCATCGGCAGATATTCGCCGAAGGGGACCAGATGCGCCTTGTCGTAACGGCCGACGATCCGGGCGCGACTGTCGATCGCGACCACCGCATTGGCGGCGCCCGCGACGTCGCCGGCCGCATCGAAGCGCAACGGCGTATGCCCGGTGAGCAGGATGTCGCGGGGGCCGAGCAGCTGCGCCAGCCGCCAGCGGTTGAATAGCGGGCTCTGCCCGTCATAGATCCAGCGCGGATAGCCGCTTTCCAGATAGTCGCGCATCACCCCTTCGGGCCACAGCACCAGCCGCGGGCGCGGTCCCGGGCGGCCGGACTGGCGGATCAGCGCGGCGAGCATCCGTTCCTGATCGTCCTGCCCGCGCGCATCCTGCCCGATATTCGGCTGCACCACGCGCAACAGCGGCGCGTCCGGTGCGGTGGCGGGCGCGCGGGTCCACGGCGCGGAGATTGCGGCGAGTGCCAGCACCGCCGCCAGCCCGGCGGGCAGCCGCCAGCGCCGCTGCGACAGGAGCAGCAGCGACACCGCCATGAGCACGGTGACGCCCGACAGCGCATAGGGGCCGATCCACGCCGACAGCC
>Ga0209630_10000059_pt1 | contig 129661 bp, 107 predicted proteins | sample COG_01_FD_184745 | JGI IMG/M metagenome (GOLD analysis project Ga0209630, IMG submission 184745) | Pelagic Microbial community sample from North Sea - COGITO 998_met_01 (SPAdes) (version 2) | ecosystem: Environmental > Aquatic > Marine > Neritic zone/Coastal water | place: Helgoland, sampling...
CGTTATCGTTATATACCCACGCACCATCACCCAAACCACAACTTCCGAGACGTAGATTCATTTGCGACCACGTCCCATCAAAACCGTTTGGATTTGCAGACCAATAAGGCCATTCTAAAGCCTCGACCCAATAATCGTCCAAGTCACCACCCGGACCGGGGTCTTCAGGAAACCATGAAGGGAGATTTGGAATGTCGAACCATGGGGTTGTTATTGTCCTAGTCTGACCAGGAGGTAAGGGTCCAACATTGTTGTTTGAGGTATAATCTATGGTCCATATTGGTGCACTTGAATTAAGTGACCAATACATCTTAAGTACGTCCCCTTCCCATTCACTACCCGAATTGTTTGTAACGTCAAATTGAAACTTGACACCACTACCATTATCAGTGACGACTACAGAACCCTGTTCTATAAAAACGTCACATTGAGCCCTTAATACTACTGAAAACAAGAGCATTAAAGGAATTAAAAGCACACGGCGCACCTTATTAAAAAAAGTAAAATTCATTAATTTATAGGTTTACTTGTTTATGAAGAACTACACCTATAAATAGTTGAAAATGGTCAATAAGAGGAAAATCCTTTCCTAAAATCGTTCCATATATCCTCAGCCTCTTCATATAAAATTGAGGTAAATACCGAGGGTTCGTAAGGACGATTCATGAGTTTAATACCCCATTCCTTAGGGGTTTTACTACCTTTAGTGACATTACATCTAGAACAACAAGTAACCAAATTTTTCCAAGTGTTATCACCTCCACGAGACCTAGGTATTACATGGTCTATTGTAAGATTTTTCTTAGAACCACAGTATTGACAAGTAGATTTGTCTCTTTTAAATATTCTTTTTCGGTTAACTTTTAACGATGTTCTTCTATACCTAATATAATTCAGTAATCTTATGATAACTGGTCGAACAAAATTACCGATAGTAGTTATAATGTCTTTATCTCCTTTTTTTACAATTTCCGCCTTACCTTTATCTACTAAAACAAAACCTCTTTGTAAGGTTGTAATGTTTAAAGGTGAAAAGTCAGAATTTAGAACAAGTACATTATTCATTTTCTTTTTTTTATAATATAAAATATAATAATTTATTAGTCAAAGAAAAACCCCCGATTTTTGGTCGGGGGTTTTAATGTTAAAGGGTTGGTTATTGTTTGGCCTCGGCCTCTTTTACAATATCGAATCTATCTTTATTCCGAAAGAATCCAAATACCGCAATTCCTAAACCTATTAGAACCTCGATAGCATTTATTACTGAATCTAAATTCTCAGTTAATAAGTCTACCAAAGGTATCCAAGTGTTTAAACCTGTAAGTACCAATAAAGTACCAATCGCGGTCAATGCGTGTCTAATTAAGCTTTTAATTTCTGCTGTTCCCATAATAAATATTTTTTACAGTTTATTACTATAAATATCACCTAAAAGGAAAAAAGGGGCTTACCCCCCTTTTATCACATCTTTACCATCACTCCTCCCATACCATTCCACTTAACAATCGCCCTTTTAGGAATCCAAAACTCGAATTCACCAATCTCATCAATCTTTCGAGACATATCCTTCTTATAAGTCTCGATTACTGTAGTATCGTAAGCATTACGAGGGTGAGGTACCCCAACATACTTAGAGCAAACTGGACCGATACCAGTGACCTTAGAAACGTCATCAGTAAGGGTTTTAGCGCAACAACGACATACACCTCCATTTTCTTTGGTAAGTTTACCTTTGAGTCGGAGAGCTCGGTCGGTCATACCTGTCACCGAAGTAACATCGATAAGGATGGGATGAAACTCAAGACCATATTCTTCTTTAATGCCCAAAGCAATCTTACGGCCAATTTTAATGGTATCCCCGACCAGAGTAATATTCAAACGTTCTTGAGACTGTTTATGACGACGAGCACCTTCAATAACTCGAATAGCTGATGATGTTTGATTTTCAGTCAAAGAACCAAATTTCTTAAGACCTCTCTTAAGTGAGTTCATAAAGTTGTTGGTTCCGTTGTAGTTTTTTACTTCTTCGATTACTTGTTCTTGAGTCATGGTAGATTGTTTATGTGGTGATTACAGTACAAATATAAGGCAAAATCCCCGACTGCCAAAACAATCGGGGATTTATTTGTGGAGGTGCTGGGGCTCGAACCCAGGTCCTGTATACCTCATAACAGAGAGTACTACACGTTTAGGTCGACATTATTCACAATGTCCCGAAATATGTGATTGAATTTTAACATCCTCCATCACCAATAGATGTACGACTCAATTTAGGGTTTAGTCATTTTTCCACCACAACAACGGACTTCTGTTCATAGGTATATGTCCTGACCGACCCGCGGTAAACGTAGCCTTAGGCTGCGTAAACCTCTTCAGTGCGGAGTAAACCGACAGCCTGAAGCTTTGCGAAAGTTTCGCCAACTAAAAATTGTAACCATAGATTAAAGTGATAGGGAACCTCTCACTACGTGCACTCCATGCTTGACCGTACCAGTCAAATCCATAAAACACCCCCATAATTTCAAAGAACACTACAAATATAAATACTTTTTTTTAACTAAACAACTATTTATAAGAAAAAAACTCATGAATCGTAAAGTCATTAATGAAATATCCCGTGTGAAGGAAATAATGGGGGTAATTAGTGAACAGGTCGTTACTGATTATGACTCATCATATGATTATAAAAAAGAAGACGGTAAATACTACACAAGAAGAAAGGGTTCAAATAGTTGGATTGAGGCTAAAGGGTCATCATTAAACGCAATTAAATCAAAAGTTTTTGGTGATAGCAGTTCTTCTGGTAGTTCTTCATCATCATCAAAAAGAAAATCACCATTCAAAAATAAAGAAGAAGGTGATAAGTTTAGAAAATGGGTTAATGATACATACCCAAAAGAGGCAAAAGAAATGGATTTAGATGTCAGTGGTTCCCATACAAACTCATATATTATGAGAGCTTGGAAAAAATTTGGTGACCCATATAAAAAATCTAAAGGTAAGTCAGTAGACAACAGTAAAAATAAAGAACCTAATCCAAATTTAGTTGTTAGCAGTGATATTGCGGATAAATTTAGTACAATAGATTTTAATGAGTTAAATACCCAAGATTCGACACATAATGTATGTGTTGCTGGAAGTAAAAATTGTGCACAATTTGTTAATGACCTAAGAGATGATTTAACATATGTCGGTAATGCATGGAATGCATACACAAACTCTAGGTTAGGTAACACTATATATTCATCATTTAAAGGTTTAGATAGTAATACTAAACAACAAGTCATTGACTTATGGTTAGATATACACAAAAAAGGAGGTGGTAAACAAAACGGACCTAAAAATAGAGAAATTAGAAATATCGTATCCAAAATAGTACCAGAAAAGGGAAAAATTAAAGATTTAGAGGTAAACGATACTGTCGGATTATTCTATCCTGGTTCATCACATCACGAAGAAGCGTTTTATGAAGGAGGTGCTCCATGGTTCACAGAAGATAATGAGGGTAATAAGGTTCCTGGTAATACAATTAAAAAAGGTGATGGATGGGGTATGAATACTCACATTGGTACTGTTGCGGCAATTAAAGACGGGGTTCCTTTAATATTCCATAATGTAACTGGTGACGTTATAAGTGACCCACCATCTAAATTAAGAATTGCATGGGTTAAAAGACTTGGTGGTTCACAAACAGTAATTAATAAGTTAGAGACATTAGGTAAAGGTGTAGTCGATTACTTTTCATCTTAATGATTAGATTACAAGAAAATATAGATAGGATTAATGATATCATGTTCTTAAATGAGCAGGGTAGTGCGGACATTATGGTTGACCGTAAGTCTAAACAATTGGCGTCATCCGCAATAGAAAAAAATAATCTTGCAGTAAAAAAATATAGTTGCGTAAATGAAAAATTTGCAAGTCCGGTAGCTACTTTATTAGAAAAAGGTTATAATAAAGAAATATTAAAATTGGCGTTGGGTATTATTGGTAGGGAAAGTTCTTTCGAATCTGGTCTTAGATATACTGCACTTAACCCTGTTAAAGAGTTATGGGCGTGGTTAGGTGGAGATACTTCTGTAGGACCTGCACAAATGAAAATTGACACAGCGGAGTCACTTGGATTAGATTTATCTGACATATCGACCAGATTAGGTGCATTAGATGGTGCTTATAGGAAACTTAATAGAAGTATAAATTTAGCGAAAAAAGGAGGTTACACTGAAGAACCATCTAATTTAAATAATTTAGGTATTGGAAATGCAATTTATGATATTGCGGTGGCGGCTTATAATACAGGAGATGGAAAAGTAATTTTAGACTGGTGTGAGTCAAAAATACCCGAAAGAAGAAAAAATGGACTTAAAAATAAATGTATCGATACTGATAAAGCGGACACGACTAAAAAAGTTAAAAACTACGTACCTAACTTAACCACAACTAGAGACGATGCAGTAAACACAACAACACACGGTTATATCAAAGAAGTATCAGAAACATTTAAAAAAACAAATTGTTTTTAATTAATACAAAGATAAGTTGTAGGGTTTCCATATCCTGAGATAAGACCAATCCAATTAGGTAGAGATTTAAATTTGGTTTGGTAATCTCCATTATCAAACTTATAGTCGAGTGAAGTACCACCATCAAACAAAACCGCATTTACCATACCAAACTGTTTACCCACATTAAGGATTTCTTCAATTGTGACCATAGAACCAAAAGTTGATGTGACAGTAATAATTTCACCTTTTTTATTCTGACCAACAACATTGCGGTAAGTTTCTTCCTTAGCGTGTTTCATTTTAATAAGACGATTATTAATCTTACCGTTGCTAATACCCCACAAAATAGTTTGTGTTGAATAGTCTGTATATGAGGGGCAGTTACGGGACACTACAGGATTACCGTCTTTAACATAGAAAAACCCACCACCACGAGTTCTATCCGAATAACGGGTACCATCAACAACAACCAAACCGATAGGGTTGTTATCGACGCCAAAAAAATTAGTATTCATATAGAACTCACAATTATTAGGAGTACCATTAACAACACTAAAATCACAACCTTTATTGAAAACAAATACCTTAAAATCATTATTTGACTTAATTGTTACTTTTTCATTTTCATATTCAGTAACAAAATCAGAATCTGATACTTCGTAGTTGTTATAGTTTATCCATTTGGTAAAATTAAACATTAAAGGGATAAACAATGTAGTTAGAGTAAGAATGATTGTTTTCATAAATCAAATATACAAAATATACCGATTAAAACAAAATTACCACCGAACATTTACGACAGAATAATAACGATTTGTTTCTTGGTCGTATAATACCGAGACTGAAATATAGTCATAGTCATCATCGGTTAAAATTTCCCAGTGTGGAGGACTATCTTTGTATTGAATAAAAAATCGTGATACTTCACCCATATCAGACTTATAATTATAAGCACAACACTCTCCCACACCACCAATACCGACTCTATCACTTCTATTTCCTAAACTGTTATAACCTTCACCGTGACTAATATCACCCATCTGAACCTGTTTTTCATTCCAAGGTACAGTCAATAATGATTCCATTTCTGAATCATATTGTAACTCATTAAGTCCGTGATTACGCCTCCACTCATTTAAAGTGTCAACAAACCGTTTCTCCATTTCCCAACAAAGAGAATCAATATTTCCTGTAAAAACAGGTGTAGGTAGTACGTTATCACACGGAACCCCAACCTCATTACCCTTGTCATCAATATAATAACATTGGGCACCTTCCCATGTAATTTGAGATGTTGACGTTAATGAAATTAAACAAAAAAGGAGAGGTAATAGATATTTCATAAACATAAAGATAGTGAAAGTTTTTCTTTATACAAACTATTTATATAGAAAATTTACAATGAAACGTAATGTAATTAGTGAAGTAAGCCGTATGAGACAAATTATGGGGTTAGAGTTAGTTTTAGAACAAACTAACACCACAGAAAGGTTATTTGTTAGTCTTTTAGGTGAAAAAAGTAAAATATATTGGGAAAGTGCAGGTTCTGATTTTATCTGTAGTCCTAAATATTATTTTAAATATAGATTTCCTGTTTCAGAATTAAAACCGGATAAATTACCTGAAAGTGTAACAAGTAAAAGAGGTGTTGAAGGTCAGTATCTTTATTCAAGTTATAACTACATACCTAAAGGTTATTTTAATGATGATAGTCAATATAGGTCAGCTTCTAAAGAATTAAGAAATATCGAAGACCAAAACGGAAAAAGATTAGGTCAACCTAAAACAGGTTTTTCTTTAGGTGATGACTCTAAAAATCCTAATTACAACGAATCATCATTAAAAACTTGCAGTAGTGGTGATTACAAGGCGGGTGAAAGAGTCACAGGCTCACAAAAAAGACAAACAGGTGCTGAAGTGCCACCTATGACAGAAGAAGTAAAAGAAGGTTTTATTGAGTATTTTATAAATTGGTGTACTAAAAAATTTCCTGAGAAGAAAGATAAGAGTACTCCTGACATGGGTGAATGTAGAAAAAATATTAAAGTAATACGTTTAAAACCTGGTAAGTTATCGACAGAAGATAAAGAAGAAACTGTAATACCCGCGGTTAAAGTAAAACACTCAATCGATAAAAAGACTGAAGGAGAACCATTCCCAAATAATTCAACAAGGGTAGCTCAAGGAGTTATTAACTGGACTAAAAAATTCAAAGGAGATATTTCCGATTTTCTAAAACAATTTCCAGGAGCCAAAGTTTCAGTAGCGACTAAGGTTGATGGTAAAAACTACCCATTTGTAATCGCGACATCAGCTTCAAGATATAGAAATACAGGAGAGGCACAACAGATGAACTTTAAAGAACTATCTCAATCAAGGGCAGAAAGTGTGTATAGTTATATCGTTAACGAGTTAAGTTCTATAATACCTGATATAAGCACTTCTAAGGTTACTTTGAATTCTAATGGTAAAAATAAAGACGGTTCATCAGGTCCAAACCCTCCTTCACCTAATCTATTTTCTGATGGAGGGGGAGACCCTAAATCGTTTAAAAAAGATGGGAATAGAGACTTTAACGGACAAGAACCACATAACTCACCAAACGAATATGAGCAATACAAATATTGTGTAATACAACTAGCGGTTAAATTTGATTATGATACAGGAGGTACTGACCCTAAACCTCCCTCCACACTTGGTGAATGGGGTATTAAGATAGTACCTGAAGGGGGTAGTGGAGGTGGAAATAAAAACCGTATTATCTTTAACCGAATAAAAAAGGGTGGTGGTGGATTTTTTGAAGATAGTGGTGGTATAGGTTGTGCAGCATATAATTAATGAAGTTTATAAATCTATTAATAGAAGGTAAAAAGGAGCGTATAATAGATAAGTTCCGAAGTCAACTCGAACCATTAGGTGACGAATCGATACAATACGCCGAAAAGATAATAGACCAAGACCCAAGTGCAACTAAGAAGTATTCTGAGTGGGCAATTAAACAATTTATAGAAGAAATAAAAAACCCTACATCTACAGTTGTAGGTGGAGGAGTACCAAACAGAGTCGCTGATATATTAGAGACCTATATCAAAAATTATCATAACATTATTGACCGTTTATCAACTCAAAAAGTTGATGATATATTTAAAGTTTTAAACTTATCCGGAAAATTTAGCAGTGAAAGTACTGAAAAGAAAATAAAGTTAAATCCAAAAGATATAACATCATTTGACACTATTAACGATTTATTTCGGTTTGTAAATAGGTACGATGATTATTTAAGTGAAATAAAAACTAAAAGTGAAGTAAAAAAAGAAGTTGAAAAGGTTTACGAGGACAATAGATTTTTAATTATACGACCTTTATCCCACAAATCATCATGTTACTACGGGGCGGCTACCAAGTGGTGTACTACGACAGAAAATAACGATGACTATTTTAACAAATATACGTCAAGAGGTAAGTTATATTATATAATTGATAAAAAGTCTTCAGATAGAACGTATGGTAAGATGGCTCTTTTGGTACCATTTGGTAACGGGACTCCTGAAATTTATAATCAACAGGATGGTGGTGAACGATACACATTTTTGTTAGAGAGGTTCGCACCGATTAAAGAAGAAATTAAGAAACTAACCGAACGGGGTGATGATTATGAAACCTTAAAGAAAATTAAAAACAATCCTAAAATTACGATGTATGAAGGGCTAACCTCACATTTTTTTGATAGGTTTGATGGTGAAAACGCGATTTTTAATTTCAGTAATGAACTTAAGAATTATTTGGACTTTATGGAAGATGAGATTGGTGAAGATGCGATAGATTATTATCTATGGGCATATGAAAACCCTAATGGTGATTTCTTTTATGAGACATCGAGATTTGATGAAGATATGAGGGAAGGTTATCCTCTTTATGTGTTAACACCTGAACATATAGATATATTACGTTCTATTGTTGAGATAATAGAACCTGAGTTGTTAGAATCTTTTGATGGTAGTGAAATTAAACGTGATGGTGATTGGGACGTAAAATTATCGGAATTTATAAAAGACCGGTTACCAAAACTATATGAAGATTTTGGTTATTTGTATTCTGAGTCGGAGGATAGGTCTATACATGAAGGTGTGATAAAACATATTGAAGATGAAATATGTAACCTTTATGATGAAATAGGATTAACAAAAGTTGACGATGAAAATTGTTTTGGTCAATATAAAATTAGTATTGATAAACTTATTGATATCTATGAAGATAATTTAGATTATAATAAAGAATTGTCCTCGGAGCAGGTTTTGGAGAATATAATCCAACAGAATGTTTATTTGAACACATATTTTATGGATAGTGTAAACGAATATCAGGATTTGGACGTGTTTAGTGACTCGTTTAACAGTGATATGACAAATCTATTAGAAAACACTTTAGAAGGTTTAGAAATGGATGAGGATATTGTTACTAACGCAACTGAGTATAGAAGTATATTAAACTACATCAGTAAAAAGTTCGGGTTAAATCGACCATACCCAATAAAAACTGCAGAAGACGAAACTCAAATAATTTTCACCGGAGTAAACCCAAAAAACTCAAAAATTAATTTTGATTTGGTAAAACCTGACGGTGAAAGAAAAAAGGGAAGTGCGAAATTGACAACAATAATTAAACTGTTGAGCAACTACACACTTTTTGAACCTTTTTAAACCTCTTCATTCTCCAACAGACGCTCCCGAATAAGGAGGTACAACTCACCCATATCCTTTAAACTCAAAGACACTACATCACCGGTGGATTTAGACTCAATCTCAAGTTCACTTTCAGAGATGTGAAAGTAGTGGTTATCACCGTCAACCCAATCAGGGTAATCGTAACAATCATCCTCATCTTCATCTTCGTAGTTAGCAAACAAATTACCTTGACTGTAGTAATCAGTAGTAGGACGAACGTAAGTATAGTTAAACTTACTATTACCGAGTTCTTTTACAACTCCAACGGCTAAGTTAAAGGCGTCTTCCACGTCTTTTACAACAACAAACTCAGAAGAGGTATGCATGTTGTAGTAACCACAAGAGAAGTTGATACAAGAGAAGTCACCCTTCATTTTGATTTGAGATACATCGGTATAGGGGTGTGACTGTTGATAAGGGGAAACACCCATTGTGTTTTCAAAGACGGGGATAATACGACTAATAAAATCACCTTTATTTTCATATAAACGAACCCCCGAACAAACTTCGGTAATTAAATGATTTCCAGGTGCGTCAAATTGAATCGCATATCCCACGTCTTTAAGGAACTCCACATCACACTCTTTCGAGCCGTGGCAACCAGTCTCTTCAGATACGAAAAGACCGACCTTTACATGTGACAAAGTGCGAAGGAGTTCGAGTGCCAAAAAAACACCACATTTATCGTCACCACCGATTCCCGTTGGATTCCCTTGTGGCGTGTATCCCTTTAGAGATAAGTTTAGTTCTTCAGTAAACGTTCGACCAAAAGTGGGTGGTTTTTCGAGATTCTCCTCCTCAACAACAATGTCTTCAACCAGTTCATGAACCGTATCAGTATGTGCAACAAACATCGGATAAAACTCACCATCAGGTAATGTACCTTTAGTGGCGTAAACGTTATTCATCGGGTCATTGTAATACGTTACACCATCAATTGTCTCAAGAATATTAATAATGTAGTCTACCATCCCATCTTCCTTATAGGTTTTGGTTGGGATTGAAAGTACTTCTTTGAGACGATTAAGTTGTTCGTTGTTCATTTGTGGTTGATTTATATACAAATATACAACAAATATTTCATTAAAACAAAAAAAAGGGGAATTATTTCCCCTTTTCTAAAACAACCTCCTCTTCTCCTTTCATTTTCAACTTACAAGATAACCCCTCAACGATATTACCTCTAAGAACTTCTTCTGAAATCAAATCTTCGATTTTCTCTTGAATTGCTCTTTTAATTGGTCTTGCCCCGTATTTTTCATCAAAACCTACCTCTGATAAGAACTTTTTAACTTTTTTATCGATGGACACTACATAACCTAGTCGGTCAAGTCTACGGTTTAGTTTTGACAACTCAATCTCCACGATTTGTTCTACTTCGCTCTCTCTGAGAGGATTAAACACCACTACCTCATCTACACGATTCAAGAACTCAGGAGTAAAATGGTTCTTCAATTCTTTCTCCAACAAAGACTTTTTCATCGCTTCATTATTTGAGATTCGTGTGGTAGTATCGAATCCAACACCTGAACCGAAGTCCTGAAGTTTCTTAACACCTAAGTTAGAAGTCATAATAATTAGACAGTTTCTAAAATTAATTTTTCTACCGAAAGAATCTGTTAGGTGACCGTCATCCATCATTTGTAGTAGGATGGAAAAGATGTCCTTGTTTGCCTTTTCAATCTCATCAAACAATACTACAGAGTATGGTTTGTTTTTAACTGCTTCGGTTAATTGACCTCCTTGGTCGTACCCAACATAACCTGGAGGTGAACCAATCAATCTACTCATAGAGAACTTTTCTTGGTACTCAGACATATCTACACGAATTAAGGACTCTTCATCTCCAAATATTTCTTTCGCTAATTGTTTAGCTAAGTGTGTCTTACCAATACCTGTAGAACCCAAGAAGATAAACGAACCGATTGGTCGATTAGGGTCTTTAATACCTACACGGTTTCTACGGATTGCCTTTGAAATCGTTTTAACCGCTTCTTCTTGACCAATAACTGAGGAATTAAGATTATTCTCCAAATCCAACAAACCTTCTTTATCCTCCGCGTTCAACTTAGATAGGGGTATTTTAGTCATATGTGAAACAACATCGTAAATCATATCTTCAGTAATTTCTTTACGTTCCTCATCTTTTTTAGAGTCGAAGATATTTTTTTCGTACTCTAATTTTTCTATAATCTTTCGCTCACGGTCACGAAGTTGAGCAGCTTCTTCATATTTTTGACTTTTTACTACTTGAATCTTTTTATCCTTAATTTCAAGAGCTTCATTACGTAGTTCTTCAATAATTTCAGGAAGTTTAATGTTGATTTGAGCTCTGGCGCCAACCTCATCCATAATATCGATTGCCTTATCAGGGAACTCCCTATTAGTTACGTAACGGTCTGCGAGTGTTACACAAGTCTGAAGAGCTTTATCAGTATATATTACTTTATGGTGGTCCTCATAACGAGATTTTAGATTCTGAAGTATCTCTAACGTCTCTTCGGTAGTTGAACCATCAACCATTACCTTTTGAAATCTTCGTTCCAAGGCACCGTCCTTCTCGATGTTCTCACGGTATTCATCAAGAGTGGTCGCTCCAACACATTGTAGTTCACCTCGTGCCAATGCGGGTTTAAAAATGTTAGAAGCGTCAAGGGAACCAGATGTATTACCTGCACCGATAATAGTGTGAATTTCATCAATGAAGATAATAATATCGTTATTATCTTGAAGTTCATCAAGAATTACCTTAAGTCTTTCCTCAAATTGTCCACGGTATTTGGTACCCGCAACTATAGAAGTCATATCTAAAGACACGAGTCTTTTATCACAGAGATTTTGAGGACAATCACCCTCAAAAATCTTCATAGCCAAACCTTCAACGATTGCGGTTTTACCACAACCAGGTTCACCGATTATAATTGGATTATTCTTTTTCCTACGAGAAAGAATCTGAGCGATTCTTTTAATCTCACTGTCCCTACCAATTACTGGGTCGAGTTTTCCCTCAGATGCTAGTTTAATTAAATCTCTAGAAAAATTATCAAGTACAGGTGTCTTAGATGTACTCTGTTCTTTCTTTTTTCTCGGTCCTTTGTCGTTTGGGTCTACTGATTCAATCATATTTTAAAAATTATTTAATTCAATTATAGTAAAGATTATACCAATAAATCAACTATTGACATTCTGTCAGTTAATTTTTAAGTTACATGACATAATGTCAGTCTAATGGTATAATTTATCGTTTGGCACGATATTGATAATATGAGTGTAAAATTAATAAACTTAAATAAAAAAACCAAAAATGTTACGTAGAAAATTTAATTTTAATGACTTGTTATCTGAGTTTGACTCATTATTCGATGGATTTGGTTCCTATAACAATCCTATGATAGTAAGGGGTAAAAAGGATGTTGATAGTGGTGAAGATGAGAATGGAGCATGGACAAAAGAAACATTCACATCCGAAGATGGAACATATCAAATAACCTCCATTTACCGTTACAGTGACTCAACACACAAAAAAGATTCTATCGAAGTTTCTTCGTTAAGAGATAAAATGAATAAGGCTGTAGAATCACAAGATTACGAAACCGCAGCTCAGTTGAGAGATAAGATTATTTCTATCGAATCTAATAAAGAAAAGATTCAAGAGATACAGTCTCAACTAGACGATGCAGTGTCTAAACAAGATTTTGAAAAGGCAATCAAACTTCGAGATAAAATTAAGAAGTATAATTCCTAATAAAAAACCCCTCATACAAACTGAGGGGTTTTTTTACTCTCTCAAGTATTTATAGTAAAATATTATTATGGAGAATAACATATTAAATGAAGTCAAACGTAATCGTGAGTTAATGGGTTTAAATGAAGAAGTTATAGAAGAACAGGGTATTATAGACGCGATAAAGAGAGGAATTGATAAGGGTAAAAAATTTATTAAAAATATTTTTAATAAAAATAATGACATGGAAGATGTCAAACCATTAGAACAAGAACCTGAAGAACTAAATTCAGGTTCAGTAGAAGGAGTTAACTATAATATATATAAAGACGATACTATATTTTATTACGATTCGATAAATGAACATATTGCCAGAACAAAATTAGAAATGATTTTAGAAGAGTTAGGTATTAAGAATATAGTGTCATATCCATATGCTAGGTCTCACGATAATATAAAAGTAGAAACCACTTCAGGAACTGTAGATGGATGGAGAGCCCAATATACAATACCGAATAAAGATTTAGAAGAATACTTTAATACAGAAGAATAAAATGGCTATTAAAACAGAAAGAATATTAGGTAAGAAGATAATCTGTGAGATTGATTCAACAACTCTCATAGAGGCTGAGTACGACACCTCAAACGGAAAGTTATTGGTCACATTCAAAGGTGACGTTAAATATGAATATGAGGATGTACCACACTCAGTCTTTACCAAGTTTAGAATGGCCAAGTCACAAGGTAGTTTTTTTAATAAAGAAGTTGCTAAAAAATTCACCTACAATAAAATAGAAAAAAATGGATAATATAATTAGTAGTTTTTTTGTTAAAGATTCTTTGAATTCTGAGATTTGGAGTGACCACGATAATATTGAAGAATCAAAAATGAAGTCCGAGATAAGAGACGGTTTATTAGAGATTGCAAATGAGTTCATAGAATTCTTGGGGTTTGATATTTTTGTTCAAGATGTTACAATGACAGGCTCATTAGCAAACTTCAATTGGTCGGACTACTCAGATATAGATTTACACATTATATATGATTTTAAGGAATCAGGAGAGCAAGAAGAATTATTCAAAGATTTATTTAATTTAAAAAAGACTATATTTAACTCGCAACACGACATAACAGTAAAAGGTTATGAAGTTGAGTTGTACGTTCAAGACATGAATGAACCTCACATGTCCACTGGTGTGTACTCTGTTTTATACGACGAGTGGTTAGAAAGACCTGAACCAAAAGAAGTTAAGATAGATAAAAAGAAAATAGAAGATAAATCACAACAATGGATGGACATCATTGATAATACAATAGAAGATTTGGAGGTTGGTGATTTAGAGAATTCAGTAGAAATGTTAGATTCCGTAAAAGATAAAATTAAAAAATTTAGGACTAGTGGTTTAGAAAAAGGGGGTGAATATTCTTACGAAAACTTAGTTTTTAAATTTTTAAGACGTAACGGATATATTCAAAAATTGTTTGATAATAAAAATGATTTGATAGATAAGAACCTTTCTATACAAGAAAATTTAAAGTAATAGATAGTAAATATTAGAAAATACTAATTTATCACATATTTATTTATAAAAATATCATCATGGCAGGTTTTTCAGCATGTACTCAGAGTGCGTCTACTACGTACAATTTATATTCAGGGGATACTCCTACAGTACACCCTGTGGCATATACAGTAGTATATGACGACTCACTAAGTGGATACACGAACCAAGAAAGAGTACAATGTGGGGAAGTAAAACTTGGAGGTAATGGTGTGTTTATGTAATTAACGAATTTTAAAAAACAAAAATATGGCAGATTTAAACCCTTTAGGAAGTGAAAAATTACAAGGTATGGAAAAGATTAACCGTATCCTTGAGATTTCTCGTTATAACGAGTCTTCACAAAATGTAAATGAAAGTAGAGCCGACTATACAATACAATTAGCTGACGGTAACTTTTACGGTATCGTAAATGAAAAAAACGGTTACATCGTAAAATCAGGTATTAACGAATCAGAAATGGAATACCGTGAACCTATGCAGAATAGAAAGTTTCATAAGTCATATTCTCAGGCAATGAAACAGATAAATCTTTTAGCAGGTGAGTTAAATAGATTACACGAACATAGTGAAAATATTAATTTAATTGGTGAACAAAAAAAATTCGTGTTAAAAACTCCTGAATCGGAAATGAGTGATATGGGTGACGTATCAGAACCATCTATAGAACCATCACCAGAAGGGGGTGGTGAAGATTTAGATTTAGACTTAGATTTAAGTACTCCTGAAGGTGACGAAGAGTTGGATTTAGATATGGATTTAGGTGACGAATCAGAACCTGAGAGTATTGAAGGAGAGGAAGAAGACATTTCTTTCAGAGTAATTCAAAAACTAACTGGAAAGTTAGGTCAAAAATTAAGAACATTAGATTCTCAAGAAGGACTTTCTTCTGAAGATATCAAGTACGTTTTAAATTCGATTATATCTGCCGTGAATTTAGAAAACTTATCAGAAGAAGATTTAGAAGATGTTTTATCTAATTTTGAAGATGAAGAAATTGACTATGGTGTTGAGGGTGAGTTAGAAATCGAAGCAGGTGATGAAGAAGTCGATGACTTAGATTTAGATATGGGAGAAGAGCCTATATCAGATGAGGAATTAGGTGAGGGAAGTGATGTTGGACAGATTGTAGATGAGATATTCTCCGAGTCAAAAATTGAAAAGGTACTATCAAAGTATTTCGTTATTTCAGAAGAAGAGAAAAAAGACATTGAATCTAAAGACGTTAAAAGATTTATCACAGAGAAAGTAACTAAAGTAAAAGTTATCTCTGAAATTAAAGAGATGTCCGAAACTTTAGAACAAGAATTAACTTCAGAGTTTATTATGAAAGAAAATAAGGGTTCTAAGTTTTTAGGAAAAACAAATAAAAAGAATTTAATTTTCGAAATAGAAGGTAAACAATTGAAAGTATCACCTAATGGAGAATTAGTATGAAATTAATATACGTCAATGAATTGGGTCCCAACTATAAAGGGGATAATATATATGAGTTTATATTCTCTGACGTAGAAGAAGTATGGGGTGAGGATTGGGATTCTGAACCGGCTTCAGGTAAACCATTACCACCTAATGTTGAATATATTAAAAAAGTTGGTGTTTTGAGAAACTCAGATATTGAATTAGAGTTAGTTCAAAACTCTGACTTTTTTTCTGTTTATGACGCAGTTGAGGATGTTATATCTTTAGGATGGGAAAAATCTGATTCTGAGTTTGTAGTCGATAGTAACTATAAAAGATTAGTCTTTAGATACGGAGACACAGTAAAATCCGTAGAAGATAAATTATATGAAAGAGATATTGTCCTTTCTTATGAAAAAAGTTTTGTGACACATGAAGAATAAAGAACAAAAAATAGTAAGGCTATTAGAAGAAGGGTTTTCTTATGATACTATTAAGAAAATGAACGATTATCATATTAATAAGATTTATAAAAACCTTGTTAATGAGGAGGAAACTTCTACAGTAGAAAAAACAACATATAGTAAGTCTGAAGTACAGCAGATAAAAAATAAAAACGGAGGTATAAACGTTAATGGTACCGTTACACCGAACGATGATGGTTCAGTAACTGTAACACAGCAGATGGAAGAAGAAATAGATGACACTAATGCGTTAGGTAAATTAGCCATGCAAACCGCCACAGGACAAGAAATGCCTCATGATTCCGATGATATGGCACCTGATGGGATGGATGATGATTCTGATAATAACAGAAAAATGATGGCTAACGAAGAATTTTATGGTGATATTGACGAGGATGTTGTAATAGATGAGTTATTCGGAAACTCAAAGAAAAAAATGAAAAAACCTATCGGTACTTTAACAACTTTAGGTATGTTTGAAGAGACAAGTAAAGGTACGAAGTGTTGGAAAGGTTATGAGAAGAAAGGTATGAAGACTATGTTTGGTAAAAAAGTTCCAAATTGCGTTAAAAAAGAAAGTAAGGAAGAAAAAATTAGTCATCTTGAAGAAAGTATTGTATCTTTGATTAAGAAATCACAAGGTAAAATGTTAACTAAAAAAGATATTCTTTCAGAAGAACCTAAGATTGCACCCGCGCAACCCAAAGTCGACCCAGGGACAAAACCTGAAAGATTTAGTCCTTATAGGACTAAACCGGGTAGTAATCCAAAACCTAAAGCAGGTACAGAGGTCAAACCCGCGCAACCCAAAGTCGACCCAGGGACAAAACCTGAAAGATTTAGTCCTTATAGGACTAAACCGGGTAGTAATCCAAAACCTAAAGCGGGTGATGAGGGAGGATTACCAGAATTCCTTAAATTTAACAACTTAAATATCAAGTTTAGAGATGAGTGATTTAAAGAAAAAAATACAAAAAGCCGTACAAGAACAAATTCAGTACGATGGTCCTGAAAGAATGGACCGTGAGATAGAGAGAAAAATATCAAGTGGGGAGACTCCTATGTCGGATAATCCGGGTTTACCAGGTAAAGAAGAGGATGAATTTGATAATTCATTTTCTGAACTTATTGCGTCTGAAAGATTTAAAGAAGTTGTAGAGAAGGTTAAACGATATACTGGTATGGATGACGTATCAGGTCAAAATGCGTTTATGCAACTTCAGATGATGTTGATGCAAGCAGTACAAGAAGTGAAATCTATAGAATCCAATAACGAAGGGTTTTTAGAGCAATTAGCTGTTGATTTAGTGAAAAAGGAATTATCTATTCCTGACGACGCATTTCAATTCGATGTCGAGTTAACATCTATGCCAGGTCAGATTGACACTTCTCAAATGATATCAGAACCTGAGGAGCTTGATGATGAGGAGGTTCAACAACAGTTCGGTGTTAGTTCTGATGAGGCTGAGGATGATTTAGAAAACTTTATGGCAGCTTTTGAAAAGTTTGATTTAGAAAAGGCAAAAAGAAGATTTATAAATTCTTTAATTCAGGGAGCGTCTAAAAAAGGACACTACATGTTTCACCTGGTTGAAGAGCAACTTAATACTATAAACCCACGTCTACTTAACCTATATGGTGTATTAATGTCTATTAACGACCTATTGTATTGGATTATGCCTGACCAAATGATTATGTCAGCTGCTGGTGACGGAGAAGGTGTACAAGGTTCTGAAGAAATTGATGACACCACTGACCCTCCAACTATTAGAGCAAAAGGATTATTCTTCCCTGTGTTGGTTCACGAATTAATTAAGGGTGTTTATGAGGTGATGGGTACACATGGATTACCTGACGACCCAAGAGCCGCTGAGATGGTTGTAGGACAAACAGACACCTTACCATATGAAGTTTGGGATTTGAGATTAGGACCAGTTATTTGGAGAAAGTTCACCGAAGCGTACCCTGAAAAGTTGTATGAAGACGATATGGGAGAAATTCAAAACTATCTCTTCTCAAGATTCTCATCATTATCTACCGACGAGTTTTTCGAGGTTGCAAGATTAATACTATCAGGGTCCGATGACGGTAAAAAGATAGTGTCTAAAATGGTTAATGAAATTATTGAGGAACTTAAAAGGTTTGAATATGAAGACGCCATGTCACAATATAGTGACGAAGATGATGACAACGATGACGGACTTTCAGACTTATTAGGTGATTTAGGTATTTCTTTAACATAAATTCTTACTAAAATGTCTATATGGCGTTAACAAAAGAAAAAGTATTATTAGAGTATGCGAGGTGTGTAAAAGACACCTCGTATGCATTAAGGACATATCTACAAACTTACGACAACACGCAATCAAAGTATGTTCCTTTAAGGTTATTTCCCGACCAAGATAGTTTAATTAAAGACTACGACACTCATGAAGAAAATATCGCCCTAAAGTACAGACAGGCCGGTGTCTCAACAGTAACGTCTGCATGGGTGTCAAAAAAATTAGTTACGGCGTCCAAATCGAAACCTGAAAAAATTCTAATAATTGCGAACAAACTTGACACCTCTGTTGAGATGGCAGGTAAGATACGTGCATTTATTGAACAATGGCCCAGTTGGTTCGGTGTAAATTTCTCAAATGAGAAAAATTCACAAAGACATTACAAACTTACAAATGGATGTGAGGTAAAGTCAGTTGCAACTTCTAAAGACGCACTTAGAGGGTATACACCAACAATACTCGTATTTGACGAGGCGGCATTTATTGAGGCTGATAATGACTTTTGGTCAGCGTGTATGGCGTCACTATCTACAGGAGGTAAGGTAATTGTTATATCAACCCCCAATGGATTTGACCGTATATATTACTCTATTTACGACCAGTGTTTAAGGGGGATGAATGACTTCAAGATTACTGAAATGTTTTGGTACCGTGACCCTAGGTACGCTAAAGATTTAAAACTTATTAAATGTAACGATATTGTTCATTACATGTTAAATAGGGAGGATTATAATGATGAAGAAATTACAATTGATTATACATCTGTAGACCCTATGGAAAGAGATTTTGAAGAAATTAAAAAACATTCCTTAGATGGTTATAAGCCATATTCTTCTTGGTTTGAGGGTATGGCAAAAAAACTTAAGTTTGATAGACGTAAGATTGCACAGGAATTAGAGTGTAACTTCTTAGGTTCAGGTGACAATGTAATACCAAGCGATACGATAGAAAAAATTAAAGAAAATTTTATTCGTGAACCTGAAAATAAATTTATGGGAGGTGCATTATGGCAATGGAAGGAACCTGTTGTTGGGCACAAATACATTATGGGTATTGATGTTTCTCGTGGTGATAGTGAGGATTTTACGACTTTCTGTATTATAGATTTTGATGAGAGGGAGCAGGTATTAGAGTATCTGGGTAAGGTTCCTCCTGATGTTGCTGCCGAGATAGCTTTTAAATGGGCTACTATGTATTCCGCTTTTGTTGTTATTGATATAACAGGTGGTATGGGGGTATCCACCTCACGTAAGCTTCAGGAAATGAACTATAAAGACTTATATGTTGAGGGTACAAACACTGCAGATAAATGGAAATACAATCCTAACACAGTGGATAAAATTCCAGGTTTAAATTTTAATTCAAAAAGAGTACAAATAGTCGCGTCTTTTGAAGAATCTTTGAGACACAATTTTATTGTAAGGTCATCTCGTTTGATTAACGAATTAAATACTTTTGTTTATATTAATGGAAGACCTGACCACATAAAGGGTCAACACGACGATTTAATAATGGCAATGGCTATGGCAATATATGTAGGGGATAATTCATTCACAAAATTGGAAAAAGTCACCGAACAAACGAAGGCAATGATGGAAAGTTGGATGGTTAACGAGACACCTGTAAAAAATAGTTCAAAAGAATTTAATCCTGGAATACCGGTTATGCCAAACAACAACAATCATCACAGACCTAACGGAATAACAAGACAAGATTATGAACAATATAATTGGTTATTTGGTGGGGGAAGGAGATAACCTTTAATTAATTTGAGTAAAGTTTATATTTATCTAAAAAACTATGGCGAAAAACAACGATTTTACAATTTGGCAAAGACTCACCAAAGTTTTTGGTCCTGACTCAACTCTAGACCAACAAGCCCCCGTTTATAACTTTGATAAAAAAGAAATACTCAAGACCACCAACAAACAAGAGTATGAAAAAGAAAAGTTACAGGCACAACAAACATTATACTTAGGTCAGCAATGGCAAAAGATTGAAAATAATTTATATACCCAAGCGGTTTATTATGAACCGACTCGTTTAGCGTCTTTCTACGACTACGAGAGTATGGAATACACTCCTGAAATATCCGCAGCCTTGGATATATATGCAGAAGAGTCCACTACACCTGATGAAGATGGTTATATGTTACAGATATATTCTGAGAGTAAAAGAATTAAATCTGTTTTAGGTGACTTATTTAACAACAGATTAGACATTAATACCAACTTACCTATGTGGACAAGAAACACATGTAAATATGGTGATAACTTTGTGTACCTAAAATTAGACCCTGAAAAAGGTATTATGGGAGCTCAACAATTACCTAACATCGAAATCACTAGACAAGAGAGGGGTATGAAAATGAAGCCAGAGAGAAACTCTACAAGTACTGAAAACGACGCATTAAAGTTCATATGGCAAACCAAGGACATGGAATTTAATACGTGGGAAATCGCCCACTTTAGATTACTAGGTGATGACAGAAAACTTCCATACGGTACCTCTATGTTGGAAAAAGGTAGACGTATTTGGAAACAATTGATACTATCAGAAGACGCTATGTTAATATATAGAACTTCAAGAGCCCCTGAGAGAAGAGTATTTAAAGTATTTGTTGGAAACATGGACGACAAAGATGTCGAACCATACGTAAACCGAGTTGCGAATAAGTTTAAGAGAGACCAAGTAGTTGATTCAACGAATGGTAATGTTGACTTAAGGTATAATCAAATGGCGGTAGACCAAGATTACTTTATTCCTGTTAGGGACCCTAACGCACCTAATCCAATAGACACATTACCAGGTGCTCAGAACCTGTCTGAAATTGCAGATATTGAGTATATACAGAAAAAATTATTAACGTCTTTAAGAGTTCCTAAAGCTTTCTTAGGTTTTGAAGAAGTTGTTGGTGATGGTAAAAACTTATCATTACAAGATATAAGATTCGCTAGAACGATTAACAGGATTCAAAAATCAATGATTCAAGAACTGAATAAAATCGCAATAATACATTTATATCTTTTAGGTTTTGAGGATGAGTTAGGTAATTTTACTTTAGGGCTTACTAATCCGTCTACACAGGCAGAATTACTTAAGGTTGAGCAGTGGCAACAGAAGATTCAGTTATATAGAGATGCTGTTTCAGACCCAGGTAACGGTATATTACCAGTTTCTTCATCTTGGGCTAAAAAACATATACTTGGGTTTAGTGATGAGGAAATTAAGTTAGACTTACAACAACAGAGAATTGAAAAAGCAGTTGCAAGTGAGTTAGAAAAAACTTCGGAGATAATAAGTAAGACTGGTGTATTTGCCAACATAGATAAATTATATGGTAATAAACCAGGTGAAGGTGGTGACCCTCTAGGTGATGAAACAACCGACTCAGGTGTGGGTGACTTAGGAAGTCCTCCATCAGGTGGTGATTTAGACTTAGGTGGTGATTTAGGTGGTGATTTAGGTGGTGATTTAGGAGGAGATTTAGGAGGAGATTCAGGTGGGGAGGATATCACCCCCGAAGAAATCCCAGCTGAAAGATTAGTAAGAAATAAAGATTTAGATTTATTAGTTGAGGACGACCTGATTAAAGGTAAAAGTATATTAGATTTATCTAAAGGTAGAGAGTCTTTAGGTGAAATAGAAAAGGAACTTAACGCCCTTCTGAAAGACTAAAATGTGAATAATACTACTTACATGATATTTATATAAAAAAATGTCATGACATCATTCGGAATTATTAAAACTAAGATTGAAAGGTTATTAGAATCTACTTACGGAAAACCTGAGTTCAAAAACCATATTAAATCATTTAAATCTATGATACTTGAAAATAGTGATTTATGTGAGGTATATTTTATATATGATGAATTATCATCTAAAAAAGGTCTAAACGAGGATATTGTGGACGATTATATTTCCGAGTCATTCGAACAATTAAGAAATTTAATCAATGATAATCAGAATGAGATTAATAAGATTAATCAGTGGATTGACCAATTAGTTATTGAGAATAATAATGTTTATAACGATATTGATATTCAAGTTTACACTAAAAATGTAACTAAAAACTTAGAATCATTACTTGAGTCAAAAAATAGAATTAAAAAAACTTTACTTAGTTCTGAAGTTGTCGAGGTAAATGAGTCGACACTCAATATACCTATATCTTCGATGTTACAAATCGCCACAAAAACATTTAATAATGAGTTTTCTAATCTTAATGAAGAAGAAAAGAAAGAATTTAAATTTTTTACATCATTAGATAAAACAGAACTATTTGAAGAAATTAATAAGTATAAAACATCTGTTTCTAACAAATTAAGTAATAACTTAAATGAATCTAACGATGAAGAACTTAAAGAAAAAATTCAAAAAACTTTAAATAAAATAAACGAAACTGATTATACCCTTACCTCACTGTACAAATTAAAACAGTTAGAAAAAGGGTTATGATAAGAAAATTTTTAGGTTCTATCCTTAATGATGTAGATGGGCAAAAATCATCTAAAAGAATAATTACGTTATTTGCCTTTGTAATGATGTGTATTGCATTTATATCCAACATCTTTATGGAAATACCTCTACAAAGATATGTTTGGGATGGTATGATGTATATTGTTGGAGCCGGACTAGGATTCACCACACTTGAAAAATTTTCAAGGAATAGAGGAGTCGAAGAATAATGTCAGACAGAAAATATCTTAAATGGTCCAATACTACTGTTAGTTACGCTGAGATAAGAAAAAATTTGGATATTTTCGACCAGTGGTATTCTAATAGTTAAAGGTCGTTTCTTTTCTTGTTCACGTAAATTGCTTTCTTCTTTTCCTCTCTCTTTTTTACGGAATCTTTGGTGTACTCTTTATTTTCATTAAGGTTCTTAAGTTGCTTAGTTTTATAAACCTTGGATTTATAGTTCTTCAAAGCAGATTCAATGTTTTTATTTTTTACCTTAATTATTAGCATTTACAGTATTGTTTGTCTATAAATATACGTCTTTGACATATAACAACAAGTATAGTATATTTAATAAAAACTAATAAACATTATAAGTATGGATTTATATGAAAAAAGGAAAAACATCACAACTAAAATTATTCAGTGATGCTAAGTGTCATTATGGCACCGTAGATGCGAAGAATTTAAAGACAGTATACATAGTTTTACAGTCATGGGTAGAACCCATAAGGGAGTTTGAAAATTGGGATAGAGCGACAGGGATGATGGAGCGTAATATTAAACACGTTTTATTAGAGATATTAAACCCTGAAATATTTGAAAAACATAATATCGTAGATTTAGATTTGAGGAGTAGTGGTATACAGAGAGGTAAAAGAAGTTTTATGAGTTTAGAAATCACTTTATACCTAAAGAATCACCTTGAATTTAAGTCCCCCTTACTTAAAAACAATATTAAAAAAGTAATACAATCAGTATATACAGACTGTTTACGAGGTATGAGATATTTCGAAATACATAAGAGTAAAACGACAAAAGAAGTGGTCTGACATATTTATAAAGAAAAAACATGAAGATTTTAGGACCAAACGATTTAGGTAAGGGAATTTTAGTAGAATGGGACGCGGGGATTGTAAATCCTAACGATAGTCGTAACGCTGAAGTTATTAAGGAATCTTACGGACAATTAGACCATTCAAAACCTTTTGAGTTTTACGCAACATTACAAAAGTTTGATACCCCAAACAGAAACGGTAGAGTCTATCCCGAAAAGATTTTACGTAGGGAAGCCGATGTTTACAAAACCGCTATCGAAAAAGGATTATCTATTTCAGAACTTAACCACCCCGAATCGTCTTTAATTGATTTAGACCGTGTTTCTCACCTTATAACTGATGTTTGGTGGGAAGGTAATACTCTTATGGGTAAGATTAAGTTATTAACCTCACCAGGTTTCCATGAAAAGGGTATTGTATCCTGTCCTGGTGACCAAGCAGCTAACTTAATGAGACAAGGGGTTACTATGGGGGTTTCTTCTCGTGGTGTTGGTTCGTTGGTTAAGAAAGGTGAAAGAAATGAAGTACAGGAAGATTTCGAATTAATCTGTTTTGATTTAGTTTCATCTCCGTCTACACCAGGTGCGTACCTTTTCTTAAATAAAGATGATAAAGGTAGGTATGAAGAAAGTTTAGAAGAAGAGACTCAATTAAGGGCACAAGAACCAAAGATTGACGGTGGTTTAGGTAAAAGTGTTGACTTAATGAAAAGACTTTCCGATTATTTAGGTTATTAAACCGTTTAAATAAAAAACCATGGAGGAAAAATATTTCGTAGCAAAAGTTCAGTATGACCTACCCGATGAAAACTCAGGTAAAATTAAAAAAATCAGAGAGGAGAAACTCGTAAAGGGTTATAACGTAACAGATGTTGAGTCTAAAGTTACAACAAACTTTAAAGATTTCGTTTATGATTGGAGAATCACTGCTTGTGTTGAAAGTAAAATTGATGAGGTTTACGAGTAATTTATTTTAAAAAATCTTTTTTAAATCGGGGTAATACCCGATTTTTTTTTGCTTAAAGTTATTAAAAAAACACTTTTTTCATATTTAACATATTTATATGATAAGTAAAATAAACTTTTGTGCAAAAAAATAATATGGCAGACAAAAAAAACCTAGTTGAAGAAGCTTTATTGCAGATGGAAAATCTACAAGAAGCCATAACTAATAATGCAAAAGGAATACTTGCTTCTACTATGAAGGAAGAAATCAGTGAATTAGTAAAAGAATCTCTCGGTGAAGAAGAGGTTGAAAAAGTGTCTGAAATGGAGACTGAAGAAAACGTTGAAATGTCCGAACAGGAAGAGATTGACGTTGAAGATGTTGAAGTTGATGATGCAGAAGACGACATAGAAGATGCCCTTGAAGACTTAGGTCTTGATATGGGTGGCGATATGGAATCTGATAACGACGAAGAGTTAGACTTGGGTGATGAGGAAATGTTAATGACTGATTTACCTGGTGACGACTTAGAAGTCGATGATGAAGAAGAAGTTCTATTACCTCTCGATTTAACCGCAGCTTCTGACGACGAAGTCTTAAAAGTATTTAAGGCTATGGGAGAAGAAGACGGAATTATCGTAAAACAAGATGGTGATGACGTACACTTAGCGGATAGTGAAACCGACTCTGAATATGTTATTCAGTTAGGTGAATCTGAAGAAGAAGAAGTCGCTGAATCAATGGGTGACCATTTAGGCGAAGATGAAACAGAAGAAGACGTTGTTTATGAAATTGAGATTGGTGAGGAAGATGCTCACGAAGAAGAAATGAGTGAAGGTGATTACGGTGGAAACAAAGGCGATGAGTCTAAGTCACACAGAGATTACGAAGCTAACGAAGGTAAGTATGGTGGAAACAAAGGCGATGAGTCTAGGTCCCACAGAGATTACATGGAAGAAGAAGAAACTTCTGAAGGTAAGTACGGTGGTAACAAAGGCGACGAGTCTAAGTCACACAGAGATTATGAATCTAATGAAGGTAAGTACGGTGGTAACAAAGGCGACGAGTCTAAGTCACACAGAGATTATGAATCTAATGAAGGTGAAACCTCCGAAACGGCTAGAACTAACGCGTCACTTAGAAAATATCCAAACGCTAAGTCAGCACCTGAAGAGGTGAGAACTTATGCTAAGGGTAGATTAAGACCGGCAGTTAGAGAAAATAAAGAATTAAAAACTGAAGTACAACAGTTAAGAGAAAAAAATGAAGAGTACCGTAAGGCACTTAACGTATTCAAAAACAAACTTAACGAAGTTGCGGTTTTCAATTCTAATTTAGCTTATGCTACTCGTTTGTTCACTGAACATTCTACTACGAAGCAAGAAAAAATAAATATTTTAAGACGTTTCGATGGTGTCGAGACTCTTAAAGAATCAAAATCTCTTTATAAGACAGTCAAAGAAGATTTAGGTGGAAAGGAAACAGATGTTGTTACTGAATCAGTACAATCAAAAGTTTCTAAGACTCCATCTAAAGGCTCTGCAAACAATCTTATCGAGAGTAAAACTTATGAAAATCCTCAGTTCTTAAGAATGAGAGATTTAATGAGTAAATTAAAATAAAAATTCCTTAAAACAAATATTAAAATGGGAGCATTATTAGAATCAGGTCTAGTTGGTAACATCGGTCTTAAGCACCTTAAGGTTATCAAAGAGGACACAATTAACAAGTGGGACAAATTAGGGTTCCTCGACGGTCTTAAAGGCCACACTAAAGAAAATATGGCTCAGTTATATGAGAACCAAGCATCATATTTGATAAACGAAGCAGCTTCATCTGACAGTTCAGGTTCATTCGAGACTGTTGTTTTTCCAATCGTAAGAAGAGTTTTCTCTAAGTTATTGGCTAACGACATTGTCTCAGTTCAAGCTATGAACCTACCAATCGGTAAGTTGTTCTACTTTGTACCAAAGATTCAGAACAGAAACGCTGATGGAACGCATATCCCTCCATTTGGAGCACCAAACGGACCATCGACTACTACTTCAGGTTATACTAACAACACAAACTTGTATGACCAATTTTACGAAGGTAGTACTCCAAATTCAGACCCAGCTGGTTTATTCGATTACTCGAAGGGTGCTTTCGAAGAGCAAACACCAGAATTAGTTCCTGTTATATGGAATGGTGGAGCGTTAAGTGCGGTTACATTAGGAACTGCTTTAAGTTACGCAACTGGTGGTACAGGTACCGCGGCTACTGCAAATGTAAGGTCTTTAATCTTTATGATGACAGGATTCTCAGCAGCGGGTGCTAGTAAATTAATCGGTCCTGACGGACAAGAAATGGACACTGAAGACTTCTTGGCTTCATTAGAAGTTTCAGACGTAGCAGGATTAGGTAACAGTAGTACCTTCTGGAACTTCAGAGTTGTAACTCAGAAGTACGGTAAAGGTATCGTTAACTATGGTGGAGAACAAAAAACTACTTTCTATAGTGGTTCTTATCCAGGTCCAGGCGGAAAGTACGACAATGTATGTGACGCTGAAGGTAAAATCTACTTGGAAGTTGACTTCTCAACTCCAGTTGCGATTAACTCACCAACATTAGACGGATACACAGGAAGTGATATCGCTGATAGTGATACATTCTATGGTTCATACAGAGTATATGCAACGTTAGAATTTGAAGACGCTATCGGTGAAGTCTCATTTGACTTAGAAGCTGTTACTGTTTCTGTTACAGAAAGAAAGTTAAGAGCTCAGTGGTCACCAGAACTCGCACAAGACGTCTCTGCATTCCACAACATCGATGCGGAAGCTGAATTGACAGCATTGTTGTCAGAACAGGTTGCAGCAGAGATTGACCGTGAGATTTTGAGAGACTTAAGAAAAGGTGCGGCTTGGTCATTAAGATGGGACTACAACGGTTGGAAGAGAGTGTCTAACGCTTCTGTCAACTACAACCAAAAGGATTGGAATCAGACATTGATTACTGCAATCAATCAAGTTTCTGCACAAATCCATAAATCAACTCTAAGAGGTGGTGCTAACTGGATTGTTGTATCTTCAGAGATTTCAGCAATCTTCGATGACCTTGAGTACTTCCACGTTTCAAACGCGGCTCCTGACCAGGACAACTACAACATGGGTATCGAAAGAGTTGGTACATTATCAGGTAGATATCAAGTTTACCGTGACCCTTACTTCCCACCAAACACAGTATTGTTGGGACACAAAGGTACATCATTACTTGATACAGGATATGTATACGCTCCATACGTACCTCTACAGTTGACTCCAACAATGTACAACCCATTCAACTTTACACCAATCAAGGGTATCATGACAAGATACGCTAAGAAGATGGTGAACAACCGTTTCTACGGTAAGATTACAGTTGATGGTGTTAGAACATTTGACTTAAGAGAGTTAAGATAATATTTTATCTTAAACATAAAAAGAAAAGGGAGACTTCGGTCTCCCTTTTTTATTTCTTACAGTTTCTACAATTAGCCTTTTCAGTCTTACATATTTTAGAATCTTCACCATATAACATACAACGAAGTATCATTAACTCAATTCTATGTGATTTGAATTCATCTTCATCGTGAGCCTTGTGACCCCGTAAAATAGCATCTGTTATTTCAGACTGTAGAAGAATAACTCTACTAGATAATTCATCCTTCGTCATTAGATTCTTCCTGTGGTAAGGGATTGGGCGTTGTCAGTATTCTAATAGCTTTAGAAACTACTTCTGACTCTTCAATGTTGTACAGACCTCTATTATGTGCATGTCGAGTGGCGTGAACTAAACAAAACAAAGCTTGGTCCACATTCATCCCATCTATGAACTTATTTAATTCGTGAGGTTCTTTATAATTAATAGTATTAAATAGAGTATTTACGTTTTCGTTCTGTTCTTCCATGATAAATGTATTTTACCTAATATTTATAAAAAAAGTAACATAAAGTCAAATGAATAAGTATATTTTATCAGAAGATTTAGCCGTATGGTTTGGAAAAAAGAAAAAAAAGAAGGGTTCCAAACAACCTAAAGGTCCTTGGGTCAATATCTGTAAAAAGAAAAAAGGAGGTGGTCACCCTTCTTGCGGTAGAAATGATTCGGATAAGGGAGGTTACCCTGTATGTAGAGCCGCAGGTGTTGCTGGTAAAATGTCACAATCGGCTAAAGATTCGGCATGTAGGAGAAAAAGAGAAAAAGAAAAAGGAAGGTCGAAAGATACTAAAGGTAAACAACCTACTCGTATTAAAGTGAAAAACTATAAAAAGAAAAAAAAGAACGAATCTGTGTATATAAAAAATATTATTAAAGAAAGTATTAATAAATCCATACTTAACGAAATACAAATTTCTGAAGAATTACAGTATAATTTTGACAATAATTTATCTATTACTGACAACGCCTTTAGACATGGTAGTGAAAAATACTTTGATGTTATCAACGAGGCTAGAGAACTTTATAATAACGGGTATCGATTTAACGACTTTGATAAAGAAATTTTAGAGTCAGACGTAGGAACATTTGTTAAGTTAAAAAGTGGTAAGACAGTAGCCTTAGATTTTCCTTTCGAGTATGAGTCACTTAACGAAGCAGAGTATAAAGGAAAAAAAGTTTCATTAAACAAGCCTAAGTCAGGAGGACCTAAAAAATGGTATGTTTATGTTAGAAATCCAAAAACAAAAAAAATTAAGAAAGTTAGTTACGGTTCACCTACTATGACCGCAAAATGGAATGACCCTGATGCAAGAAAGTCATTTGCGGCTCGACATCAGTGTGCAAAGAAAAAAGATAAGACAAAGGCGGGGTATTGGGCATGTAGAGCTCATAAAGATTTCGGTAAAAACGTTTCAGGGAGATTTTGGTGATGGATAGAGAAATAAGATTAAAGATAAAAAAATTAGAAGACGAAAATAGAGAGTTGAAGGTAGTAATCGACACTTTACAAACTGCATTACGAAGTTGTGATGTTTCTTTAAAAAACCACCAACAGTATAGTAGTATATTTACTACAAGTGCAAAATGGTCTATGAATTTCAAACAATGATTTACACTCAAGAAAATATAACATCTAATAAATTCAAACGAGTTTTTTCTCAAGATATTCCTGAGAAAGAACTCGTTTGGCATAGAGATAAGGAGAATCGTTTAGTTGAAGTTCTCGAAGATACCGATTGGTACTTTCAGATGGATAATAAATTACCCATTCCCTTAAAAAAAGGGGTCAAATTTGATATACCGAAAGAAACCTTTCATAGAGTTATAAAAGGTACAACGGATTTAACTATACTAATAGAAGAGTATTAGTATTCGTAGGGTCTTTTAACTCTTTTAAAAGTATATCGTTCATCTCCATAAGCTTTTGGATGTACTTCGAAGAAGTAATCAATTGCGTTATCAAATGTGGCGGCTTCAGTTTCTACAACTATTTGACCTTCTTTTAAGAGTTGATACTTATTGTTATTAACTTGAATCATTTTCAGTAAGTTTGTTACAAATATAAGGTTTATTTCTTACCCGAACAATATTTTCCTGAACATCTTTTTTTACCGTCTAAACCAGGTTTAGTACCTTTACATACTTGAACTGCATATCCATTAGCGTAAGCAGATGGATAAACATCATACTTAGCCTTGGCTGCGGATTTTCCTCTAGCACAAAGAGTGGTTTTTTTCTTCTTTTCGGAAATAATTTGTTGTATCATTTCAACAAGTTGCTCCTCTGTTAGTCTTAACTTACTCATTTTTTGTTTACTATTTGGAATTTTAATTCTCGTTTATAGGTATTAACCTCCCTGTCTGTGATGACTTTGATATCAATGAAATATTCATTTGGGATTTTGTCTTTTGTTTCAAAAATAAAATAGTATCCGTTGGGTGTCCTGTTAATCGGAGTCCAATCCTCAACTTGAACCTCAGTTTGACCTTCCCTAACGTATACTCTATAATATGCGTCCACTTGAGTTAAAACCTCGTTTGTGGTATATGCCTTTTTTAATACTACATTAACCTTTCTGGTGTCAGTATTTAATATTTTTTCGTCCTGTTTTATTCCATAGAAATCAAAACCATATAATTTTGGTTCATTGTCTTCCATACCTATCTGATACAAATCTGAAATAGGGTTCACAATGAATTGATTCTCAACGGTGTTTAATTCAACACCATTTATTTCTATCCCCTTCCAATTGTCATAAAACACACAAGGAACTGTGGATGATGTTAAACCACTTACATTTACCTCATAAACCCCCTTTTGTATTTGACAACTTGTTAACCCCGTAAAACCAGCTACTTCATTTCCATTAGCATCTAATATATCCACAGTTGGGTTTGAATCGAAGCTTTGGGGGACACCATACCTAAAAGAATAAAGGTACAATTTGTTATTTCTTTTTTCGTAGAAAGTGTTTCTGTCATCTTGGATTAAATCGTTAAATGATGTTTCTAAGAAAGGCTCATAAAATGTTTGGGTGTGTCTTGAGAAGAAACCGACCGAGTAGTTCTCAGTTAACCCTGTAATATTTTCAACATCAGGAACAAATGCAATTCCCCACCCTGTGGAACCTGTAGTACCACCTGTAAGGATGTCATTTATTTCATCAGTCATATCAAATTCGATATCTTCATTACCAAATTCAAAATGTTGTGTATCAACTATAGTAATAGCACTGTAATTAAGACCCGTTAAAGACGTTAAAGAGTTTGAGTTATCATATATACCGTCTTCAGTCCAATCTTTTATTGTAGACCTTTGAAACCAGTTTACGGGTCTGTCTGAGTATGAGTTATCAGTCTCGACAACATTTTTAACAGCAACAGTATTTGAATTACCTATTGGACTCCCTTTATAATAGTCTTGACCCACACCTTCATCCCATGTTTGGGGGTTTCCTGTAGCTCCTGACGTTTTAGGTATTCTAAATAGGACTAAGTCAAACGAAGATGCTCTTCGTCTACCATTCGACCACTTAGTATTGATTAACTCCTTGTCAAAGGACGATGTGTTGGTCATTCTTAAAGTATGTTTAAGATTGTAACTACATCCTGTGGAAATTTCTCCGTTAGATACCTTAGTTTCTAAGTCATTTAGGTCTACATCGAAAATAAATCTTGTGAACCCTTTGTCGGAGATTAAGTTGTCTACATTACCATAAAATAACTCTACAACAGGATTTCTCGCAGTATTAGTATACGAATTATAAATTAGAGTATCGTTCTTGCTGAAATAAGACCTGTAAAGAGACATACTTAGTTTTTATAATAAATATTCAGTTAATCCGAATATTCTTATTCAATATCTTTTCTTGGGCTTCTAACACTTCTTTCAGTAAGTTGTCTATGGTTACTCCGTCAGTACTTGTTTGAACAGGAGCTAAACCAGGGTATGCGTGTACATGATTAGTTAAAAATCTAATTATTAAATTTATTAAGTCTAATAATTCTTCACCCCTTACTAAAGATGATGTTTTTGGTTCTATTTCGTCGGCAAATTTATTTTCGTCTATACCATATAAAGTATTACTTAAATCTATACGACCACCTCCGTCAACTTTTTGTGATAGATGTGAAAGTAGGTATAACTCATCACCACCCATAACACCGATTGATTTATCAAAGGGTTTTGTAATTTTTGGTATTATATTTTGTTTTGTTGGTTTAAATGGTACTGTATCTGTTTTGTTTTTATCATATACTAAACCATAACCTGTACTTAAGTCTAAAGTGACGACGCTAACACCGGCGAATAATGTACCTAAGTTACTTAGTTCTTGCATATCGGTGGTTGGTGAGACTCCCCCGTATTTTTTAAACAGACTACTCTGGGGTCGGAAATAAAATGGGAATGTACTACCTTGGTCAAATCTTTGCGGTCCACTAATAGTCACATTTTCAACATCTTGATTTATTATACTACCAATATTTCCTTTAATTAAACCTTCCAAGGTTTGATTAATTAATTTAATAACCTTTGTTAATGTTTTATTACTAAATGAAACTTTGGTTTGTAAAGACTTTGAAGTTTCAGGTATTTGAGTATCGACATTAACAACTTCTGTACTTAATGATAATCCGTCTTTTTGTGCTATGTTATAGATGTAAATATCTCCTGTAAATAAATCACTTCCGTTCTCAGGATTTATGATATTATATTCAACTAACTTTTTTACGTTTTGATGTTGAAAACTAAAAATTAGTTTTTTCTGTGGGTCCCCATATACCGTTCTTTGATTAAACTTAGATAGTTGAATAAACGCCCTTTTTTCGTTTTTTATAGGTACTTGACCCCTTTTATATGGTTTATTTTTACCCGACCTTAATAGTACGGTATCATCTTTTATTACTATATCACAACAACCTCTACCGTATAATGTTACATCATTAGGGTCGGCATATATACCTTTAGAGTCTTTAATAAAATACTCCCCATCTTCGTTTAATAAATTTGGGAATGGTTTATTTCTTGAACCCTCATCTAAATTAGTAACTGATGAGTCATAGACTTCTACATTTGATGTGGTTGGAGAGCTGTATACCCCTCCGATATAGTATTTATCTTTACTACCTTTTCTTTTTATATTATTATAAAAAAGGTGTACATACTCGTCTTTTTTAGGTGGGGTGTTAATAAAAAAAGGTAATAGTGGTTTGAAAACAAAGGGGTCTTTTTCGTCCCAATTTCGATAAGTTTGTTTACCAAAATTTTCGTTAGCAGTTTCTCTATCATCTTGATTCTCTGTTTTTAATATGGCGCGAATACGACCTAAACGCATAGGGTCATCACTGTCAATACATTGACCTTTGTAAATTATTTGACCCCTCCTGAGTTCTCTACTATTATCTTCTTTACCAATCATTTAGTATTACGTGATTTGTATTCCTTTAAAATATTATTATAACTATTTTCTAATGAATCTAAATGATGTGATAATTTAACTATCAACTTTTTAGTTTCTTCAAAATCCTCACTGATTTTACCCAACCCGAACTCTAAATCTTTATTCGGTAAAGATTTATAATCATTAATTATATTTTTTATTTTTTCATCCATTTTACATACTTTTTCCTGTACATCTTATGGGTCCGGTAACTACAAGACCTACGGCAACTGGCGCACACCAAGTATGTACGACACCATTTTCAAGTTTTTCATCCTCCGCTCCTTTTAATTGTTGTAAAGTTGCAGGTAACATTAAATTAGGTGAACCATCAGGCATATCTCCTGTAGGTAAACCTAGTTTTTGAATTTTTCCTGTTATGTTTGCCATTGCTCTCGTCGGTGACGAGCCCGGTAATAATCCTGCTGTTGCTAAGGCGAATGTGGGGGGTCTACTTCCCCCTGGTATTGCTAAATTTAATAGGTTTAGTATCTCGTCAACAACACTTTTACATTGTCTCCAATCAACAACCGCAGAGGCTAATTGTAATAATATATAAATTATTCCCGTTATTACTTTTAATTGTGCGTTTTTAGACTCTTTTATTATCTCCACCATTAACGTCTCTACCAAACGCCTAATATTCTTTTTTAATAGTTTAAACAACTCCTCTACAAATATTGACGCTATTCTACTTACCATATTTACTAAGTAGGTTTTCATATTTTTCATAAATGTTGCAAAATCCTCAATCTCATCTACAATAGTACTTCCTAAAGACTTTAGTATGACCATTAAACCTAATAACACTTTAGGTGATAAAATTGTGGTAACAACTGCCCTAGGTATTACTTTAAGTAGACCGTCTTTTATTGCTACGTCTATGTTTATACCATCAGGTAATTGTAGTTTCCAATTTTCATCCTTAGTTAACTTCTCTGTTTTCTCTATAAACGCATCCACCTTTTCATTTTCAGGTAACTCTCGGATTTCATTTATATCTTCAAATATTGCTTGAGTATTCACAGGTAATTTAACATTACCACAGTCTTCGAATTCCGTAACACCCAAAACCATATTATTAACTTGATTTTCAATGTTACGTAAATCTGATGAGGTCATCTCAAAAAAAGAGTCATCTAAATTATCTAAGGATGAAAGTTTTGCAGTACCTGAAACATCAATTTCTTTATTACTATCAAAACATAGTCCTAAAATTCTCTGTATTACCTTTTCAAATTTTGATTGTTCTTCTTTATCGGAGGTAGTTAGTCCACCCGATATGTCTATAAATTCAGTTAAAGAATTCATAATTTTTGGCATCAATGCGTCAAAATTTAACATATCGATTGATTTATAGTAATCTCTAAGAAAGTCTGAGACCCTATTTAAGTTTGGTCTGTTACGTAAAGTAATCTCGTAAAAATCTCCGTAATAAGTAGTTCCATTTTGTACATACTCTGTTACGTATTTAACGTCCATTATTTGTTTCCCAGATGCTCCTATATAGTCACTACCAAATTCATCACTCAAAGATACCCCTTCATTTTGTAATCTATTGTATAGTTCCTTATCCATGGGGAATGGAATCATCCCTGTTACAGGATTTTCTTTTTCATAAAGAATTTTATTGTAACCTTCAGATGGGTCTTTCTTAAGTAGTTTAAATAAATCTATTTGATTTACCCTAACATATATTTTATTAGGTCCATTATTATCGGCATTACCCTCAAAAGTCTGTTCTTGAGAACATCCCGCAACCTTCATACTTTCTTCAATAACGACTTCAGATATTCTACTTTTTGTATTCTGTGACGCCTGTAAAACTTGCTTAACTAAAAAGTTAATGGTATTGGAATTACTTGTCGGTTTACTTGGAAGTGAAGTTTTTACTAAATCTATTAACTCCTCATATTGATTTTTTATTTCAGACTGTAGTCTTTGTTTGGTATCACCAATATTGTTAAGTTGCTTTAAAGATTCACTTTTAGATAATTCAAAATTATTACCTAAAGATAATTTTTTTAGAGTTTTTTCGCCGGCCTGTGTTGAGATAGTTGTATTATACGAATTAATAGTAGATTTAATGTCGTTATATCCCTGTTTTATATCTGTTGCCATAATTAACTCATTTTATAACCATCATCTTTCTCTTTACCAGTATCTTTTTGTATTAACGCCTGTAAAACATCATCATCCATTTCTGATAAATTAAAATCTTCTTCGTTTGTATTTGAAGACTTCTCCCATATGGATGATTGTAATTTAGATAAAGATAATTTCTTTTCGATAGTGTCGTTTATTATTTTTTGTTGTTCCTTAATTACAGGTCCAATAACCGCCATATCCTCAGCTCCTTTTAAAAGCCCCAACATTTTATTCTGAATTCTTATTGCAGTCGCTCTTTGCTCAACGAGCTCATTGTAAATTTCCTGCATTAGACTTAAAACAGAGTCCTTACTTAAAACTATTTCTTTTTTCTTAGGTCTTCCCATAATACTATAAATATTTGAGTATGGGTTTTATAAGTTATTCAACTTAACAGTTAAGTCAAAATATAAATTTTTAAATTTTTTCATAGAGGTTCTAATCTCCTTGGTATTCATATTGGTCATTTCACGTAATGAAAGTAAAATAATATTTTTATTAAACTTGTTATTATCGGTACCTATGAATATCTCCTCATAATTCTCAAATAATTCTAATAGAGCGTATCCTAACTTTAATTCATTGTTGTTTAACGAAGTATTTTCTATGAACTTTTCTAATTCCTTTAAAAACTCTTTAATTACTTGTTCTGCGGTAACTTTTTCATATTCTAAATAATAAATCATATCTGGTCTACTCTCTAGTTTAGTTGTAATATCCTCGTAAGATATTTTCCTATTCTGTTCCTTTTGGTCTTTTATGATTTGACCCATCAAGTAATTTTTACAGATAGTGCCAAAATATGAGTAAGCCTTTTTATTCTTATCTGGTTTAAACTTTTCAACCTTAGTCATTAAAAATGAATGAGTATCATTATGAATATCAATAAAGTCCATATTTTTTCTATATAACTTATATCTCCTAATTATTGACTCAATCATTTTATCTAAAGGAGCCCTTAAAAACTCATTATATATTTGATTTTTTTCATTCCAAGTAGAAGCAGTAAGGAACATCCTCACAGCCTTCTCTTCCCTAACATCAAAATAATTTTGAGATTTAGCTTTTCTCCCCCGTTTTTTTACTTCGGAGTCTTTAGTTTCCCCTGTAAGGGTGTCTCCAGTAAGAACCATTAAACTTCACCTAATTCATATTTTATATTTCTATCTTCCTTAAAGAAATGTTCTTTTTTAGCTAAATCAATCCAAAACGAAACTTCGTCCTGAGTTAATGGGTTATTACCAAACTTATAATTCCAAAAAACTGAACCTTCCCTCATATTAGAATGCTTATATCCAATTCTAGGTATAGTCATAATAGATGTCGAGTTATAAGTCAATCTAAGTAACAACTCATATACGAAGGTCAATTTAATCGACTTTTTAAACCCTCCGAAATCATCGAATAATGATTTTTTAAATACCATTCCACTTGTTTGAAAGTTTTGGTAATTTAACAATACTTCGTTAGTTAAGTAACCAATCTCACTGTTCATATTAGCTGCGAAAGTAGCCTCATTTGTAAATCCTGCAAAAACTCCTTTTTCATCGGTGTCCACCACTAAAGGTAAAAACGCTTTTACATCAGGATACGAATCTATGTATTTAGAAACATTCTTAAACCATATGCTAGAATACTCGTCATCGAATTCAAAAACACTCACCCATTCGTTAGTTGACTTTTCCACACCCAAATTTATTTGACTGCAAAAATCTGTATCACCTGTATTATGTACAATATTCGTAGTTAGACCGCTGAAATCGAAACTGTTAATATACGTTTCTAAACCCTCTTCACCTGAATGAACAAGTACCAATTCTATATCTTCCACACACTGACCTCTTTTGGGACAGACCTTAACTTGATTTATAATAGAGATAACACATGATTTAAATAAATTGTCAAAACCTTTATGTTTTGATGACTCTATTGGTAATACTACTGATATATTTAAGTTTTCCATTTTTTATCCTTCTTCTTCAACTTTTATTTTTTCTAATTGACTCTTAAATACATCTTTTCTTTGATTTATATAAGAATCAAATAATGTCGTTACCTTTTCAGTAAACAACTCCTTATCGTTATACTTACTACCCATTTCAACACCCTTATCGTAAAGCTCCTCGTTAATATTATCCTCCAACCAATTTTGAATGAATTCAGCTAAGATATCGTGAATGTTGTTCTGTTCGTATGTCCAAACACCATTGTTATCATTCAACCATTCAGGTTTTAAATTAGGTACTTTACCTATTACAGGTGTTCTTGTTATCATAGATTCTAACGGGAAGGTACCAAAACCTGAGGTGTCATCAACCCATACAGATACGAATGAGTCTTTTAAATATTCAGAAAACTCTTCAGGTGATAAACCTCTCATATCTCTAAATGTAATCCATCTATATTGTGGGTACTTAAGATAGAATGTTTTTATTATTTTCATAGTGTCTCTCTGCTCCCTCGTATGTATAGATACGATAGGTTTAGACGGTAAAGTTTTAGGGGTGTACTCATCACTTATTAATGGTTGTATAATGTCAAAACTCACATTTTTCATAATGTCTTTAATGTAATCTTTTTGAGCTTCATTAGTCGTTATACACTTGGTAAATCCATGAGTCGACCATGATGTTCCTGGTTGTAAAGTCTCTAACATGTGGTCATATGACTGACATAAGACAATTTTAGCACATGAAAGTTTTGATATCTGTTCCATGACATGACCATAAACTTCAGGTATTACTATGAAATCTTCAGGAGACACCTTTAAATCTTGATTTTCAATACATGAGTGGGGTAGTTCAGAATATTCCTTACCCAACCAAGATTCTACTCCATAATAGTCATTTTTTTCGTGCATTATAATGGTATTAAATCCGTTATTTTTAAGAGTTAAAGCCATCTCATATATCATTTTAACTCCCGCCTTGGCGTTACCTTTAGTGTCTTGACACAAAAAGTAAATACGACAACTTTTATCTGATAAATTTTTAACAGATTGCTCTACTTTTAATATTGTTTCTTCATTCATTTTATAAATGTTTTAATATTTTATGTTTTAATAATGTATTAAATGCTATCTTAAAAGGAATACTTAAGTCTTTTATATTAGTGACTCCCAAGTTATTATCAACTTCTTCCCTTTCCGTCATTATAATCTCTAGCATTATTTTTATAACCTCAAACGAAACTAAGTTAATAGTTTGTTCGGTGTCTCCCGATAAATTGTGACTCGGCATATCAATAGTATCACTGACGCCATCTAAGTCTATATAATATAGTTCACCCAATACTTCTAACATTATTAAATTATTTTTTTAAGTATATCATTAACCTCTGAAATATCATCAAGTATAAAATCTGCATCATATTCTTGATTATATGTTGTGTTAATCTTTATAATTTTTTTATTGACATCTTCTTTCGATAGGAAATCAGGATTTGATGTAATAATAATATCAAACTCACTGAAAGTATCCCCTAAAGTTGATTTTGAATAAAATTTAATGTTTTCAATAAGACATCCGTATTTGGACAAGAAAAATAGAGTTGCCGGTTTAGACTTACCAATCTCATCTGAAATTATGTATATCTCATTATTGTCTCTATAGTCAACATATAAATCATTAAGTATGTTAAACGTATTTCCACTTATTGAAGGGCTATGTCCAAAAATATTCATAGGGAAATCGATATAAAAAAAGTTATACAGTTCCTCAGGTGTTTCAAACTTAAAATGATTAATTAAATCCATAGAGGTTACAGGAAGATTTAAACCGTAATCAAAACTATCTTTACCACTACTTTCTTCCCATTGTTCAGTATCTTCATTGTATTCCGAAACCACATCCTCATCTTTTTCTTCTAAGTAAAACTTGGTATAGACCTGCTCAGTTTTTAAAAAAACATCCCTAATAACTCCATTTAAATCAAATGCGATTTTCATTATTCGTACTTATCTAAAATTTTACTTATCAAAGGATTTCTTATAATATCCTTATTTTCAAACTCAAAAACTCCAATATTTTCTATTTCTCTAAATCGGTTTAATGCGTCGTATAACCCTGACTGAGTCTTATCCCTATATCTGTCAGTTTGCTCAACATCTCCTGATATGAAAAATTTAGAATTAAATCCTATACGAGTAAGTAACAATTTCATTTGTGACGGTGTAGAGTTTTGAGACTCTTCAAATATCAAGATAGAATTATCAATATTCATCCCTCTCATGTACGCTAAAGCAAATACTTCAATAACATCGTTTTGTTTTAATTTTTCTCTCGACTCCTTTCCTATTATCTTATTTAAAAGATAATAAGATGGGAAAATATACGGGTCTAACTTTTCTTCTAAATTACCAGGTAAGGACCCTAACTTTTCTTCGGCTTCAACTGCAGGTCTAACTATTATAATTTTTTCGTAAGAATTAGATTCATCCATTAGTAAATCTATAGCGGCTCTCATTGCTACATAAGATTTACCAACGCCGGCAGGACCAGAACAGATTGTAATTTCATTATTAATTAACTGATTATAATATTCTTTTTGATTTTCTGATAAGAATTTTTTTCGTGAAACTTTTCCGATTATACTTTTTATCTCTTCTTTTTTAACTACTTTATATGGCATGTAATTTTTTTTTAAGTTTAATCTTTTTTTGGTTAATGTAAATTCATGTTTATATAATTAGGTTTACATTGCCCTAACCACCACTGCATTTCAGAAAAACTACTCATATGGGTACCGTAAATGTCCGTAGATAAACTACCTAAGTATTGGTCTACCAATATATCTTGCATACCTTCCACAGTAGTAAAATCTCCAAATTTGGTTCTTTTAGGTGTGGTGTAAACATCATATCTTTTTTTAATTAAATTTGTTATCTCAGTATCATCACAGGTTAATAAAATTTTACCTTTAATTTCATCCATTACCTTAAAAAGATTATCTTCTTTAAAATGTCTCCCCCATGAGTTATATTCCGCAGGAAAACTTCTAAAAGTTCTAACACTAACTGCACTATATTCTCCTAAATTTTCTTTTTCTTCTTTAATTTTATTTGAAATATAATCGATAGGTTCTAAAGTTTTAATAACTTCAATATATCTTTTTTTAAGGTCAATAGGTAACTTATCTTTACCCCCTTCATTATGTGTATTCATTTGAGGGTGAATAAATTTACAGTCAGATACTCTACCTATACCATTACCTGTGTAAATATTTTTATATAAATCATTAAACTTACATCTAACTCCACCACCACTTTTAGGTACATCCCATAAAAGATTTATATCACCATATTCCACTATAGATGATATAATACATTTCATTCTATTAGAAATACCACCATATGGATTACAGTTAATCATAAAATTGTTTTTACATATTGTTTGTGGTATGACCTTCCTATATGACCCACAAAGGGGTCCCATATCGAACCAAAATCAATCATACTACACTTATCACCAATCTCATTGTAAAGTTCGTCTACGATAACATTAGTCGCCATAGAAGATGATAGACCAAAGACTACGTCATCGTATTTTTTCGTCATTTTTATCATATCACTTTTAATTCTTTCTTTTTCTAAAAAACAATTAACAGGTGGTACACTAATAAAATCGGTATATTTAATATCTATTTTTTTTAATTTGTCACTTGATACAATAATAAAGTTTCTACTTTCTAACGATTTAATTAATGGCTTTAATTGACCATTTAATGCGGCATCTTCCCATATTCCCGCATTAACCCAATCAATATTTATATTATTGCTTTTTATAAATGGTAATAATACATTAAGTATATTTTTTATTTGACCATGGTCTAAGTTCCATATCGCTTTATAATATCCTTTATCGTTATTTAACGCGGTATTGAGCGATTCCCTCATTTCAGGAAAATATTTATGACCATCACAATTTTGACCTGGCACTCCCATTGAACAAAACCATTCCCCGTCACCCCATCGAGTAAATGAGAAATTATCTTTATTAGTAATTTTGTCTATATAAAACTCTATTGGGTTATTTTTTATTTTTATATCCATTTTTTTAAAATTTGTAATCACCTAATTTAATGTCGTCTTGGTACATCTCACTAACCAAGTTTTTTAATTATTTTTTTAGCGGCGTCTTCTTGAGTTTTGGCATTAACTAATATACTGTTATCTAAAGATTCAAATTCAGGTATTAGTGATTTATCTTTTATTTCTTTATCCCACGCTACAGGAACTAAGAGTGAATTACCAATTCTTTCTATTCGTCTGAGGTATTTTTCTAGTACTTTATTTTTATCTTTATGATGAATAAAATGAAAATTAACATCATCTAATCTTAATATCGGGTAATTTTTATCTATAGAATTATGACTTAAGTACCTACCGTTTTTTAAATCCTCATCAACAAAAGTTGGTTCTTGTGAAATATAATAATTAAAGTTTTTACATACTTTAATAAAATCTACATCATTCAATATTAAGTGCCATATAAACGGATTATTATAGTCTAATTTCATATAATAATAAACCCATCCTGAAACACAGGAATTACCAAAAAAAGTTACAGAATTACTCATTATTCCTAAGTTTATGTCTATCTAAAACTGTTTTATGTAATTGTTTCATATTTTGTCTAGCTGAGGTTGAAACTGAACCTTTTCCCTCACTTTCGTGATGGAAATATATAAATAGTCCCTTAGGAATTCTCTTACCTATAAATCCTGCATCCATCATTTGAACCCACAAATCATAATCAACCCATCCTTTCATTTCGGTGTTATACCCTTCAATACTTTCATAAGCCTCACGGGAATATATTGAACTATTAACAATAAATGGACCCGATAAAAGTCTTTCAGGTGACCATTCAGGTCTTTTCTCTAATCCTTGCATTTCCCCTACATGAATAGTATCACAATAAACAGGACTTATTTTAGGGTTCTTTCTTATTAAGTTGACACCTGTTTTAAGATAATCTGGTAGTATCATGTCATCGGCATCTAAAGGTAATATATATTCACCTTTACCTTCTCTAACCGCAACATTTCTAGTGTCAGAAACACCAGTATTTTCTTTATGTATTATTCTTATACCCTCATGTCCTTCTAACGAATCTAATTTCATTAAACAATACTCATCATCAGAGCCGTCATTAACTATCGTAATTTCAAAGTTAGTATAGTCTTGGTTAAACACTGACTGTAATGTAGGATTTAATCTTTTAGCGTAATTATATATCGGCATGGCCAGAGTGACTAAGGGTTCTCCCTTTTTAATTGGTTTTTTATCAAATGAAGTAGGTAATAAGATTGGTAATTTATCTTCATAAAAAGTAAGAAACTTTAATCTATTACTTTCCCATTTTTGATTTGTTTGACCTATTGATAAATGAGTGATTCTAATATCGTATAATACACCAATTTTAACATTTTCTATATAATTCTTAAAACAAAATCCTAAATCGTAGAAATGAAAACCATCGAATCTCTCATCAAAATTATGTTTTATTTTGTTTTTATTTATTGCAATAAATAAACCATCAACAATAATACTATCATCTAATTTACTACCTTTTGATTCGCTATACTTACTTGTCCATTTTTTGTCCCCTTGTTGATGATTTACTATCCCTAACATTTCTGTATTAATTTCCCACCATCTAGCCGATTTAGGAAAGAACTTAGTTCCTGCTACACCTAAAATACCGTACTCAGGGTTCCGTTTAAAATGTTTTAGGAGTTTATTACCCCAATTCTTTTTTTCAAAATATAAGTCATCATGACATAACACTACAATATCATTAGTTGCTTTTTCTAAAATTATATTGTAGGCTTCACTTAAAGAATGGGTACCAGGGTTTTCAAAAGGTATAACTTCTACCTTATGAACACCTGATGATTTTTCAATATAGTCTCTAAATTCAGGGTCTACTTTCTTTGTACAATAACCTATTGTAATCATTAGTCGTCAAATACTTGAATTTCTACCGTTCTATTTGTCAGCTCAGTCCACTGACCCTTGTAACGAGTACCTCTAACAATGTGATTATCAATCCAATGGTAATTACCACCACGAGGTTTACCCATTAATAGGTTACTATATTTGAATCCCCATTTGTCTAACCACTCTTCGGTTATTTCTCTCACCTCTTCTGTACGTGAGGTAAAGAAGGTTATAATATGTCCTTCATCAAACCATCCATTTAAAGTTTCAACTGACCCCTCATAGGGTATTACTTGTCTCATACGCTCAGGTTCCTCGTTAGGTACATCATCAGTTATTGTGCCATCAATATCTATTAGATAGTTTTTTAATCCATCGGGTAATGTGGGACTATTCGCATATCCCTCATCATCTGTTGTTGTCTTTAGTTCAATTGTTTTTTTCATAATTAATTAATTAATTTCCTGTAGACCCAAACCCATTATCGTTTCGGTCTTTTTCTTTTATTTCGTTTACTCTCACTAAATCTATCTGATTTCCTTGTATTACAGGACACACAACTGCTTGTGCTACTTTGTCTCCTTCATTAATTATCTGTGTTTCGTTGGTAAAATTAAAAACAATGACTTTAATTTCACCTGTATAACCATAGTCAACAGTCCCCGGTGTGTTAAGGACGGATAGACCTCTTTTAATTGCCAAACCACTTTTAGGTCTAACTTGAACCTCACATCTTTCAGGAACATCTAAGAACAAACCTGTAGGGACTAACGCTCTACCAAAAGGTTCTAAGGTTACTGTCTCATTTGCCCTTAAATCGAAACCTGAATCGGTTGCGTATGCATACTCAGGTTCTTTATTTTCAGACTTATAAACATAATTCATACTTACTTTAGGTATTTCATATTGTTCGTTGAAATTATCTTCAATTTCATTGATGTCGATACCTAAGTTTTTCAACATTTCACTGGGGTCTGACATATCAACATTTGTCAGTTTAGACTCAAGTTCTTTGAGTGTTTTAAGACTATTCTTAAACTCGTTAAATTTTCCTATCATTTTAAACTATATATTTTTTTCATTACATCAATCAATACTTTAACATCTCTTTCACAATAGTCCGCGATTGGTTGTAACCCATTAGAATTCCAATACGTATCGTGAACCATATTTCCTGACACTTCACCTGTCTTAGGACTTTCTACGTTTAAAGCAACACACATCAAATCTAAAGATGCGGGTGAGTTAAATGAACCAAATTGCCATAACTCTTTTGTGTCAACTGCTTTTAACTCCCACGGTTTAGTTCCTAATGCTGGTAAAATCTTTGGTGGTTTAATACCGTTCACAACAAATCTTTTGGATAACATTGGCATGTCGAAACCTTTTATGTTGTGACCGCACAAGTAAAAATCTAACTTTAATACTTTGTTAAGTAAGTCTTTGACGCCTTCTAACAATTTCTTTTCATCATCTTCAGCAAAAGTTGTTGTATGGATTTCACCTTTAGGTGTTATGAATGAAAATGATGCAACAATAATTTTTGAGAAGTCAGAAACTAAAGCGGCATGATTAGTAAAAATTTCATCTAAAGTTTTACCGTCATCATCAGGATATCTTTTTGTAAACCAATTACGATAACTTTCAAAAAGTCTACCCATCTCAGGGTTTTTATTATTTAGAGTGGTATAATCCTTTTCAACACCCACAGTCTCCAAATCGAAAAATAAAAGTTTATTTAATGGTACTTCAATCATCTTACAATTTCTTTATATATCTCTGAACGAGTTTTAGTTACAGTCTTCATATCATAAGTCCCATTAACTGTCTCATACAACCTCTCACCCAAATCTTCGGCGAAAGATGGGTTTTTAATTAATTTTTTAATGTATTTTGCCCAATCAGACTTATTCCTATGTTTATCAACGACAAGGGCATTACCATCCGTAAATTCTCCTTTATTTAATGCGTGGTTCAAATCAATGGTATAAGGACCAACATCAGAAGCGATTAACGCTTTCTTATAGAATCCTGCCTCAATCACTTTAAGTTGAGACTTCATTCTATTAAACATAGTGTCTTTAATCGGAGATAAGGACACATCAAAATTAGAGTAGTTTTTCGCATAACTTGTGACAGGTTGTGTCCATACTCTATGATAAAAAGCATTCTTATCTGAATACTGACCATCAACTTCAAACTTCATTAAATAATTGTAATGGTCCTCACTTAAGGTTTTGTAATTATTGGTGAAAATTTCTTCGTATTTTTTCCAAACAGTCTCATGTGGTTTAATGGGTCTCTGTTTCTGTTCTCCCGTACTCTGATTAATTTCGGTTACAGAACCTCTTATATCAAACCCACATACATACATTTGGAACTCGTCTTTAAAGTTGATTAACTTACTAACGGTACCGTCTAATAACATTAAATCATGTAAGTGAGATGAACCACCTAACCACCCAAAACGTAATTTTTCAGACTCTTCAGTCTTAGCCTTAAATTGTTCCTCTTCGGGGTCTACAGCATTTGGTAGTACGAAAACGTTCTTGTTGATTTTTTTAATCTCATCCGCAAATAAAGTAGTTGTGGTTGTTACGTACTGAGCGGCTTTTATATTTTCTCGTATATGGAATTCTAAATTATTTTTCTTAACTAAATCATATGCGGGATGTTCTTTACCTGGAGACCAATAATCATCAATATCACAAATAGTTACTATTCCCCACTTACCTAATTGCTCAATAATTTTAGGGGAGTTTATATAATCTCTACCTATAACTCTATGAAAATGTACTATTTGGTATTTTTTCCAGTAGTTTTCATCGTTAATTCTTGGTTCATAATCAATATCTACATGAAATTCCTCGGAATAATGATTTTGTAGATATACATGGGGGTCTACCGACCTGAATTTACCAACACCTGTACGGTCAGATGGTAAAACTAAAACATTAATTTTTGACATACTTATTCAGTTTAGAAAAAGTATAGTAAATAATGCTTTATAAGAAAAGTTATTGTTTGACTTTTTTGATTTTTGTAACCTTACCCTCAAAAATATGTTTACCTACCCTTAATGATAATGTTTCATTTATTTTCTGATTACCCTCACTGATTAATCCGGCGTTAGTTAACTCCTCTTTAACCACATCCCTTACAGTATCTCTAACAACATCTCTTATCATTTGCTTTAAATCACTATTGGATGTGTTTGTGTTAGTTGTTTCCTGTGTTAATTGTTGGTTTGTGCTCCCGTTATTCATTAATCTGGCGGCACCCTCTATAATATCGTTAGATAGCGTTGCTCCGTTCATTTGTGGTTGTACAATCGGATTTTCAATCATAAGTTTTTTAATCTCATCAGGTAACTTAGAATTAAGTACCGCGTCATTTGTTACGGTTTTAGTTGAGATGGTATCTTGAATTTTTGGTTGTTGCTGAGGTGTGGATTCAGATAAAACATCACTCGGTATATTGTATTTTGCGTTTACGTTTTGATTAACCATAGCTAATCCAGAATCTTGCCCCCTTGGAACTTCATTATGTTTATCCATAATTTTTTTAGACATTGCTAATTTTTGCATTAAATCACTCATGGTTTTTGTATTAGAATTTTGCGTTTAATATGACTCTTTCCATACTTTTATCCCCATTAGGGTTATAGTTTGGTCTTACCTGACTAAAGGTATCTTGAGTTGGTTGGTAAGTAAATATTTTATCCGCTCTAAACAATCTCCACCCAGGTAGGGGTTTCTCACCTATTGTTGCAGTGTGAGACGCCCCATCAATATCCCATGCCCTAACTACTAAATTACCTGCTTTACTATAACCCACACATACAGGTTCAATTCTTCTATATCCTTTACCACCTGGTATATCACCGTCATAATAAATTGTAACAACAATTTTTTTATTTATTGAGTCTTGAATATCTCCTAACGAAGATATTTCAGTCAATAACGATTTAAATGTTGTTAATAATTTCATTATTTATCTTATTTGAGTAGGAGTCTTACCTCTCGCACCCTCACCCTCAACAGTATATGGTTGTTTTGAGTTATACCTGTTGATTTTTAGTTCGTCTTTTCTTTCAAAAACATCTGTAGATGTACCCGCGTTTTCGTTATAAACGTCTAAAAAGGTACCTGTTCCTCTACCAATCTCATCTCCATCAGAAACTGCGTCTGGATGTACCGGTGAATATCTATCAGACTTTGGTGAAAAGTCGTTCTTCGGAAACAACTTTGACCTTTCAGCTTCCGCAATTGACGAAAGTTGGTTTTTAGGTTGTTCGAAATCTAATCTATCATTTTGAGTTGCCATTATTTTATTGTTTTAAATAGTTGGTTTATTTTTTTTATTTCTTCCGTTATGGAAGTGTCAAATTTATTTATACCTTTCTCGTGTTTATCGTGAGGATTAACAACTATACCATCTTTTTCATGGTTTTTTATGTGTTGATTTTCCATTCCTGTATCTGACTTCACAGTTTTACCATTTTCTAAAGACTTTCTCCACCCATCAAGAACGTGGTCACACCACTTATTCATTCTATCACCTCCATTTAATATATATGGACTATCTTTACCATCTCCATTGTACGTTTCAAACCAATTCTTAATCCTTTTAATTACAGGATAACCGACAATACCCGTCTCCCTCAATTCTTTATTACGATTATATCCCTCAGTGTTACTATCACCTTCGACCATTTCAAAAGATTTCTGTAAATGGTTTTTTAGTGATTCAGGTAGTTTTGCCTTTCTATGGTATAAATCTTTATTCATCTTTAAACATTTTAATTATCTTTGGTATCGAAATACCCTCAGCGTCTGCCATGTTTTTTAATGCTTTTATATTTCTTAATATAATAGGAGATACCTCCTCATCTTTTGATGAGATTGTCCTATCATCTGACTTCTGTAATAGAATATTTTCTGCCATTTTTTGAACATCATCTTTAGTTAGACTTTTTTCTTTTTCCACAAGACGCATAGTATCGATAAAACCTTTCTTTTTCTTTAGTTCATTATTATCCGAAATTTCTGTATCAGGAACTTTACCCTGTTCTCTAGCCCTCTCTTTAGCTTTGTCCTCATCAAATCCAAAATCTTTAATAAAGGTATTTACGGTAGTCATAAAATCCGCATCTTCAGTTTCTTCATATCCGAAAGCATCCGACATATCCTCTTCCCTAACTACAGATTCACCATAGTACACTCGATACCCTCTAGTAAGTGGGTCTTGGGTTTGGTGTCCCGCAGCGACTCTTTTATCCATAGTGGATAAACCAGGTGCGGTTGTCGCAGGGTCAAGAATGGGTATTTTAGAATTATTCATTGTACCATCATAGTCAACTAATTCGTCTATCTCAGACTTTTTGTCGTTATTTTCTAACTCATCTAATTCCCCTTGTGAATTGCAAGGTTTAAATGACTTTCTTTTAGTTTTGTGATAACCATCACAACCAAGCTCTTTTGCGACCTCTAAAGCTTCTTCTTTTGTCCTGAAAAGATATGACTTCATATTTAGTTTTTTTCTATAAATACCTCGAAGGAAGTATTTATCATAAAAAAAGGAGTATGCCCGGGCAGAATATAAATAATTATTATTTTAATAAATTAGATGCTAAACTTTCAGAGTACGGTTATTTTGATATTACGCTATCTTCAGATAAGGATGGTTATGACACAGAAGTAGTATTTTCAGACAAGATTATCGGTTATAACAACAGTAATCTTTTACCAATTAATATAGATTTAGATTCAGATTTATGTAATCAAAAAGAAAATTTACTATGGGATAAATTTTATTCCGGTAATACCCTAATATCTAAAACATACTATAACCCAAATAACGAGGATTTAAGTTGTAAAACCGCAACTACACTATGTGACATAGGTTTAACTGCAACAGATAATGGACTTTATGATAAAATGTCAGGTGAGAGTATAACTTTTACTATGGGTATTAACGACTTTGAACAGTTTAACCCACATTATTATGATAGACGATTTAAGTTACACCCTGTAACAGGTTATACAAACTCACCCAACCAAAGATTTTCAGGTAACTCAAAAGAGACTCTTTACAATATAGTTTCTAAAACCGGTAGTACTGTAGGTTATTATAATGAATTGTATGGAGGATTTTACCAAGGGTTCTATAAATTATTTGGTTACGATTACGAAGTATTCCCTGAAAGAGTAAATAAAGGGTGGACATCAGAATTACTACTAAAGCCAAGATTAAAAGAAATTTATTTCCCATCTTCAGGTCAAACTTACCTAAATGATGTTTATTCAGGTAATTCAGGTACTTTCTTTTTTATGGGTACAAGAGCTGAAAACAAGTACTATCACCCCGCTTCAGGTTCACCTGTAAGTGATACTGGTTATACTAGAGTGACTTCAGGACTTACTGAATGTATTAAAACATGTGCGTGTGCAGATACAGGAGTAACTAATTCAGATTGTTTCAAAGTTTATCCTCAAACTGCAACAACTCAAGTACACAGGACCGGTAGTTGTGGTAGTTACACTGAATCAGTTCCGGTAAAACTACAAGACCCCGACGATGACTTATTTTCAAATGCTCTGTCCATACGTTTTTCGGGTGACCCACAAAACCCAAGAATTTGTGTAAAATATATTAAATTTACAGGGGACTGTATTACAACAGGTACTTGTGAAAATACAGGCGTCACATATTCTTCGGGATACACAATAGTAGAAACATGTTCAACTAACGGAATTTATGATGATTGCTTATATAGTGGTTGTACATTAACAAAAGACGAGTCTTGGGTTATGGTTAGTACTGTTTTCGAAAGGTACGTTACTTTAGAAGATTGCGACTTATTGAATTGGGGTGGGTTAGGTGATGTTAGAGAACTGTTCTACCCATCTGAGCTTAATGGTGCGTCATATAATATGATTATGCCTCCACAAACACACAGTGGTGACACTAAAGAAGAGTTACGTTCCTATATTGAATTAAATAGAAAATGGTTTGAGGATAGAATTAAAAGATTAGGTGTTCTAAAAATTTATGTTAATGGGTATCTGTTCATGGAAATTGCAGATTTCGAAGAAATAATACCACATGAATTAAATACCGAAAAAGAAAAACAGTTGGGTGTACCATTTAATATCTCAATCGGAGGAGGTACACAGGGATTAAGAGAAAGTTTAGCGTTTAGTGGGTGTACGAATCGTGAAGGTCCATATATTCAGGACCCTGAACTTATGCCAAATCAAACCTTATCAGGTACTAGTTTATCAGGTTTGACTACAGATATTATTATGGAACCTACATTTGGTGGTACATTCATGGGTGGTATATCTCAATTTAGGATGTATACTGAACCTTTGTCCTCACCACAAATACAACATAATTTTAGAATTTTAAAAGATAAGTTTAACTTATATGATTTTTGGTGTGACAACTGTAAGGATTGTACCGTTGAAGAAATAGACATTAGTGGGTCTTTTAACCCTGGTTCTATAGTTTATTCATTTGACGCGTCTGCAACTACGATTTGTAACGAAGATTATAATATTAGTTTTACTTGTTTACTCGATACTGTAACGGGTGGGACAATTACTTTTGATGAGAACATAACAATATTAAAGGGAAATAGTACGGGTTCTACGGGTATAAAAACTTTAAATGATTATGAATTTAGTGCGTTAACTGAAACAGGTTCTTATGTGTTGTCAGCGACTACAGTATCAGCCACAACAACACCATTTAACTGTAACTTTAAAACTAATTTTATTTATGAATTAAACTTTAATGATTTACCAGTTAGTCCGACACCTACACAAACAATAACACCAACACTCACACCAACTAACTCTATAACGCCAACTATTAGTGTTACACCAACCAACTCCGTTACTCCAACTAACTCTATAACACCAACTATTAGTGTTACAGCAACTAATTCAGTAACACCATCTATAAGTCCTACCAACTCAGTTACACCTACTCCATCTATCACACCTACTAACTCGGTAACACCAACTTTTTCAGTCACTCCTACCAACTCTGTAACTCCTACTAATTCAATAACTCCGACAAACTCTGTAACACCAACACTAACACCTGACTCATCTACAACACCTACTCCATCTATCACACCTACAAACTCAGTAACACCAACTAATTCAATAACTCCAACAAACTCTGTAACACCAACTTCTTCAGTCACTCCGACAAACTCAATAACTCCTACTAATTCAATAACTCCTACTAATTCAATAACTCCGACAAACTCTTTAACACCAACTTCTTCAGTCACTCCTACCAATTCAGTAACACAAACCCCATCTACAACTACGACACCATCCACAACTCCAACTCCATCATTAACTCCGTGTTTCGAATACTTAGTCGACGATAATGGAGATTATATAACTGACGATGATGGTAATCTAATTGTACTAAAAGATTTATGTGCAAGCCCTACACCAACACCAACCCAATCATCCACTCCAACAGTAACACCAACAATAAGTCCAACAAATACCATTACACCTACAAATACAGTAACACCAACTTCTTCAGTCACTCCGACAAACTCTGTAACACCAACTAACTCAGTTACACCTACTAATTCGGTAACTCCAACTAATTCAGTCACTCCTACCAATTCAGTAACACCAACTTCTTCAGTCACTCCGACAAACTCTGTAACACCAACTAACTCAGTTACACCTACTAACTCAGTTACACCTACTAATTCGGTAACTCCTACCAATTCAGTAACACCAACTTCTTCAGTCACTCCGACAAACTCTGTAACACCAACTAACTCAGTTACACCTACTAACTCAGTTACACCTACTAATTCGGTAACTCCAACTAATTCAGTAACACCTACTAATTCGGTAACTCCAACCAATACAATAACACCTACTAATTCGGTAACCCCAACCAATACAATAACACCTACTAACTCTGTGACACCTACTCCATCAATCAACTCATTACTTAGTTGTTATGTTGCCGGTCCATTAACTGCCGACACATCTAACGGAGCGGTATTCGATAGAAGTATTAACGTTAGTGGAGTATTAGAGGTTATTGCGGGCGCTGTTGGAGGACAGGCAGCGGTACCTGATGAATTTTCTAAAAAAGTCGCTCGCTCATTCCAATTAATAATGGACCCATTAGCCACAGGAATTACCTTATCATATCAAAATAATTTAGTAGCAACTTTAAGAGGTGATGAGGGTACTATACACGCAGGGTTACCAACGGCACAAAGAGTCGGGTACGGTAGTGGGGATGACTATGACCCTAATTGGTTAACAGATGAGGGTATATCAGGATACACAGGATATCAAGAATTCTTAGATACTCATGCAGTTAATGACATGGTATGGTACCAAAGCGGTTCCACAAGTGGTGATACGGTAATAACTGAGGTATTTGAACATATTTTACATACCGTACATCTATTTGGGATAATGGGTGCGGTTCCCGGCTCATCGACCGCGGTAAATTGGATGGCAGAAGAAAATCCAAATTGGCAAACAACAGACTTACACTTATCCATGAAACAAGCTATCGAGAATGGTATGTATGACCCAACTGACTACGCCCCTAATTGGAGTGGGGATACAGGTCAAGCTCAAGTGGCATATAAAGAGTATATGTACTTATTAAACTTCGGTATGTGGGAAATGTCCGAGTTTTGGGATGGTGGGTCATTATCTCCAGAATGGAATGATAGTATGAGAACTCCATCAGGAATTCAAACTAATAACATTTCAGGATATACATTGTTTAATAATTACTTTGCACCAGTACTGACTAAACCTAGTTTTACAACACTAAGAAATATTTTCCAAAATAATGGAGGGGGTAGTTCAGGATATGTCGCCGATGATTGTGTAACACCAACACCAACACCAACCCAATCAGTCACGCCTACAGTAACACCTACAGTAACACCTACAGTAACACCTACAATTACTCCATCAACATCCCCACCCGTAGATTGGTCACCTACAGATGTAAATGTAGTGTCATGGGTTGACGCTTCAGACACCACTTCATACAGCCCGTCTACCGGTACATTATCCTCAGTAAATGATAAAACAGGAACGTATAGTACTTTAAATGTTAATGGTACACCAACAATAGTCACAAATGGGTTAAATAGTTTAAGAGTATTTGATTTTGATGGTAATAATGAGTTTATACAAAGTTCATCTTTGGAAACACAAGTATCGTCAGGCAATCACTGGTCTATTGGAGTATTCCAATACCATACAACAAATAACACTAAAAATTCTTTTTGGAGTTATGAAGCAGACGAGACACCAAATAAAAGAGATTATGCAATAAGTGCGGGTGCATCTAATAATACATGGCCAGGTGAATTAGATTTAGATGGTTTATCTTCTAACCGAATTAGTTCTACAATCGGAAATCTACAAACTTGGAACTTTCAGAGTATTTCTCAAAATACATGGGTGATTGTCTCTTGTTGGTTTAACAAATCGGGCAATCAGATAGGTGTAAGAGTTAATGGTAATAACGCATTTACACCTGTTAATGATTATGACAATAGTATACAGACATCTCAACAATTAAGATTAATGAGAAATAGGTCATCAGTAGAACTGGATGGTCGTATGGCCGAGTTCTTTGCTGTTGCAGATATACCAGGAGTTAGTGGTACCGACTTAACTGATTTAGAAAAGGCTGAAGGTTATTTAGCATGTAAGTGGGGATTACAGTCGTCATTACCTTCAGGTCACCCATATAAAACAAGTTGTCCAACACAATAAACTAATATTTATAAAATAAAATGTCACAAGTAACAATTCCAAATTTGAGCGGGTTCACAGGTGTACCAAGTAATAGTGATTTATTTATTATTCACGATGGTTCAAACGCTAAAAAAATTACATACTCAGATTTATCTACAAAAATATTTTCGGGTTCTACAAGTATACAGTCAGATGGTACACAACATAATTTAACGGGAAGTATTATTCCAACACAAAACTCTCAATATGATTTAGGGTCGGCAGAGTATAAAATAAGACATTTATATTTGAGTAGTAATAGTCTATTTCTTGGGGACACAACAATTAGTGAGTCAGATTATTTAAGTAGGTCTTATCTGAGTGATTCAGCAGTACCAACAACACCAAATGACCCAGGGGTAAAAGGTGAAATTAGATACGATAATACATTTGCTTATTTATGTGTTTTAGAGAATACTTGGAAGAGATTTGCAATAGAATCTATATGGTAATATGAATTTTTATATAAAGAAAAATAGTACACTACCTAAGTTAACTGTAGAAGTTATAGTAGACAGTAGAACTACATTCGGTAATACAAACGAAAGTTTTTCGTCATCTACAATCACCTTTAATATGAAGGACGTTGAAACCGATATATATAGAATTATTGGTAAAGGCGTTTCTATTAAAGAAAAATATTCTACAGGTGATAGTCCATTAAAAAGTTACTATTTAGAAACGCAATTCACATCAAAAGAAACAAAAGATATCGGTAGTTTTTTAGGTGAATTTAAAATTACAAACTCTAATGGTACTGAAATTTTACCTATAGAAAATGAAATTATTATTAACATAATTGACTCATTTGCAGACCCTAATTTATGTTGTAGACCAAATTTATCGTAAAATGTTATATACTCAGGAAATAAAAGATAAGATAAGTGACTTAGCCAAGAACAGTTCAGATAATTGCACTTCGATAGGGTTTGGTTTTAAGGAAGTAAATGGAGAATTAACTGATGAGAGAGCGTTAATTTTTAGATTTAAAGAAAAAAAACCAATAGCTGATTTGCTACCGAGTGAGATTGTACCCAAAACAATCACAGTGGGTAATGAAACATTACAAACTGACGTATGTCAAGGAGAGGACCGATTTGTTGCTTATGAGGCATGTCCATCAAGTTTTTACTCATGGAGTAATAACTCATCACTAAACCCTACAGGCTCCACAACTCCATCCCAACAATCAGAAATAAGACCTATAAAAGGAGGTCTACAAGTTAGGAATCAGACTAAAGGGTGGGTAGGTACGATGGGGTTCGTTGCCGTTGACAATGAAACTAACTCCATTGTCGGAGTAACAAACGCTCATGTTATGACTGAAATATTTTTTAGGGCTAATGAATCAGGTAGGGGTGTTGAGAATGTTTATGGGGATGATATTGGGCAACCAAGTTCGTCAGTTTCTCAACAAATAGGGGTAACAAAAAGGTATGTTCCAGTACAGGGTAATTCTTCAGGTGGAATTAACTATGTTGATGGAGCGTTGTTCACCTTAGACTCAACTTCTGTTAACACATCACAATCTTATCTATATAATGGTTTTTCTTTTACGGGAGCACCCGAATTCGCAACAACGTCTGAAATAGATGATTTAATAAATAATAATTACGACTTTTATAGTGTTGGTAGAACCACAGGTGCCAAAGGTGAAGGAGTAACTAAACTTAAATTTTTGAGTTACGACACGGTATACGTTAATAATAATTTAACCTCATCGACTGAAAGACTTTGTAGGTATGATGAATGTATTTCATATATTGCCAGTGCTAATACTACGACAAACGGTAACGGGTGTTATTACCCAATAAACAGTGGAGACTCAGGTTCCGCTCTTTTAGCGAATATAGATGGGGTTGTAAAAATAATTGGTCTTTGTTTTGCGGGTTCTACATCAGGTAGTCCTGATGGGTATTTTACTATTGGTAGAGCTTGCCGTATTGACCGTGTGGCGGAAGAATTAAACATAATTCCATTTACAGGTCAATCAATTAACTATAGTGACACAACGACTCCTCAGGTACATTACGAGGCGGGTTTCTCATCACTTTCCGCGGTTACAATAAATGGAAATAAATCTTATCAGTTAGGAACCGTTAATTAACAAAATAATTATTTTATTAATTTACCGGTAAATTAATAAAATAAGTAGTATTTATATAAAAGTTTACTAATGGCACAATTTGCTGAAATTACATTAACAAGTACGAATTTAACGGGAGGAACTAACTTCTTCACTGTGGATATGAAAGAGTGCAGTTCTCCTACGTTCACTACAATTCAAACTGGTCTCACATACTCAGATTTCCCGTACTTAGTAAACTTAGATGAGAATTTCGGTGTTATAAATTGTTATGATTATAAGGTTAGTGAGTCAACAACTAGTTTAGTTTGTAGTGGAAAGACTAAGATTACAGGAGCGACTCCAACACCAACACCATCAGTAACTACAACACCATCAATAACCGCAACACCATCAGTAACAACAACACCATCAATCACACCAAACGCGTCCTCTAGCCCAACCCCTACAATAACACCATCAATTACAGTAACATCCTCAATTACACCGACAATTACTGTGACACCTTCAATCACCCCAACTGTAACAATAACACCAACTCCATCAAGTACACCACCACAATGTTATTCATTCTCAGTATTCACGGGTACTTCATTTAATGATACGTGTTCATCTTCTGATGTTATAACAGTTTACTCTAATAATGGAAGTACTTTATTTAACGGTTCCACGATTTATTTTGATAACTGCCCAATACAAGGGGGTTCTATACCATTACCTCAAAATACCTATATAAGTGAAACTGGTGACACCTCAGTATTCGTTACCCTTAGTGCGGGAACAATTTCAGTCGTAGGGGATTGTACAATCCCAACGCCATCGGTTACTCCTACCATTTCAATAACTCCATCCATAACCCCGACCGTAACTCCAACTCCAAGTTATACGGGGATTACTGTTGAATTCGGAACTTCTTATGAGTCTGGGTCGACTATTGCCAATTATTCATTCACTGCCTCCACATCGGTAAGTCAAAACACTACAATCGACTTCACTAATATACTATCACTAACCAATAACTCACCAGTTCTTATAGCCTCTGCAGTAACTATTAACGCGGGACAGACTATAGGAACTGCAACTGCTCGTAATAGTTCTGATTATAATAATATACGTGGTTATCAGACGTCATTTAGTGGAATAACATCAACAGGAGATTTAGTAGGAAAAACCGATAACACCAAATCAGTAGACTTTGTTGCTAAAAACAGTCCAATATATCAATTTTGGATTTTTAGAGCGTGTTGCTTAGATTCTTCACCACAGACAATCAATGTTCAAGTAGACGGAGACGCGGTTGCTTCAGGTGGTTGGGTGGATTCGGGACAAGGAGTTATTTTATATGGTAACTGTTATACCCCATACTCAGCAGGTGGAGATGGTTCTGACGGTATTATGTACGGACCTGATTTTAAATCATGTAGTTTTTCACAATGTCTATGCCCAAGTGTTACACCGACACCAACACCTACGGTGACACCTACACCATCTTCAGCCAATTTTAATAATTACAAACTAATTTCTTGTTGTGACGATTCGTCATTACTATTCGCCAACTTACAGGCGTTAACTACAATACAAATAGGTGATATTATCTCTTATCAAGGAGAATGTTGGGGAGTTGCCGCTATAGAATCGGCAACTGGAGCAACAACATCTATCGGCAGTACATTCTCAGGTTGTGGCGATTGTCAAGTAGTTCAGTCATGTCCGTCAGTAACACCTACACCCACACCAAGTCCGACACCAAGTGCGGACCCATGTATCGACGGATTAGATTGTTCAGTATCCGCGAACACTGAATGTGAATTAGATTGTTACACTGCATTAGCACCTTTTGTACCGAAGAGAATACAAAACTGTTGTGATTCAAGTGAGAGTTTTGGAGTTATGGTTCCTGAAGAATTAGAAGTGGGTACTTACTTATACTGGAATGATAAATGTTGGTATTTAGGGACTGAAACAACAGAAAATGAAAATTATGTAACATCGTTTACTGAGTACGAAACTTGTAATGAATGTGTGGGATGTAATGATATTTCACCTTGTGACTTATCTTGGATAACTTGTAAAGTTGAGCCATGTTGTATCGGAGCACCATCACTTCCTCAGAGCTCAATTACTTTTGAGGGTACCGCTTGTTTGGGTGACGGAGTTATTCATGGTGGAGTGTGTTATACAATAACGAATATCGCCAGTGGTCAGGGTAGTGGTAGTTTAGTCGTATCACAAAGTGATATCATTGAAGATATCTGTAACTATTCAGCGTGTACTCCATGTAACATCACCCTACAATCATGTACTATGACAAATGGTTCAGGTGATATAAACTACTTCCCAAATTATATAAGAGTCAATCAGGGTCTGATAACTCAGGAAGTAGTGAATGGTGATATCTGCCTATTTAGTACAATAGTTACTACGGGGGTTGGTTCATTTACTAATAATTTATCAGTTGAACTTTGTTACACGGTTGTGGATAATGACGATACTGTACCGTTAGTAACTAATTTCACATATGGAGGGATTAGTCTATTAGGTTGCGACGATTCCGATGGAAAATGTGCTACCGGCTATGTCGGTGTGAGAGATTGCGGAACAAGTAAAACGGTTTTAATTAATATTGACACACTTAATGCTTTTTGGCAGTCCGCGTCAGTGGGAGACGTCTTCTCAAGTGTACCTATCTCTTCCAACCCTTATACCTCTATTGGGTATTTAGGTAATGGTGTTAATAGCTGTTATACTATAGTCAGTGAGGGTACCGATATTGGTATACCTCAAGAATATCCTGGTGGTGGTACATGGACTACAGATGAGGGGGCTGTATCGGTAACCGACTGTGATGACGACTTATGTGTAAAGTGTCTATCAGGTGTTACGGTACAAAATGATGACAGCGGAGCACAACCAATTACGTTTAGTTATTATGATTGTGATAATAATTATTTAGTAATTACTTTACCTTACGGACAGACCCACACATTTGGTAGTGACTGTATCAATATACTTTCATTACATCAATTAAACTACTTTGAGGTAACTAATAGTAATTTAGTACTAAACTACGACTTAAATAATAATTGTGAGTAATGCCAAACTTAGCAGAAATAGGATTAAATAGTGAAACTTTAGGTATAAACACTTATGATGTTTTTGTCAGTGTGTGTGGTGGTACACCCGTTTGGCAACAAGTTGCGGATGATATAAGTTATAGTAATTTTCCTGTTTATGTTTTATTGTCTGATTACGGCATCTCAGATTGTTATCAATATTTAATAGAGGGAGATACTGGATGTGAGTGTCAAGGGACCGGATGGGTAGTAACTCCTACCCCAACACCAACAAGTAGTTCTACTCCTTCCGTAACACCAACAATCACCCCGTCAATTACTCCGACAATAACTACAACCCCATCAGTGACACCTACTAATGTTACTCCTTCTGTGACACCTACCAACACAATAACTCCAACAATAACGACAACCCCTACGATGACTCCAACGCCAACACCACTACCTTGTGAGTTAGTGGAAATAACCGAATTTACTCCTTATGACTCTACCGTAAACGTATTTAGTATATACCAACCATCAGGAGGGTCTAATCAGGAGGTTTCAATCTGTGATTGGATTAATTGTGTCTCTTTAAATAACTCATATTCAGGTTCGGGCGGATTGTTACCGTATAGTGGTAGTTGTGGTATTTTCTTAGACCCTAACGAAACATTACCTACAGAATCGGGAGTGTCATTACCCATTTATTATACGGGTGCAACACCTAGTGATTGTGTAGCACATACAAATGAAACCTTCTTTGGTACGGGATGTACTAATAATAGTAATATTACATCACCCGCATATGTTATGATTTCCGCAGCGACAGGAAATACAATCTATCAAATAAGTGGAGAGACTGAATTATCAATAAGTTTATATGGTACTTGTGACTATTACGGAGGGTTAGACATAGTTAATGGATTTAATGTTACATTAAATGAATCAAACCAATGGGTTATTAACGGTGAGGTTAACCCAACACTAAATCTAATCTGTGGTCAACAATACGATTTCCACATATGTTCATCAGCAGCGACAACCGAGTTCTACCTCGCAAATGCGTTTGACGAAGCCGGTACCGACCCCGCAAATGACTGGGCGTTAGGTGTGTCTGATGGAGTGACTAATAATGGTGAGAACCTTGGTACTATAAGTGTGACCTTCAATTCTGACGGTACAGATGGAGGGTATTGGTATGGACAAAATCAAAGTCTAACTAACTACGGTCAGATTAATTTTGTTGAATCTTGTACCGGTGTAACAATAAACAACACAAACCAAGTAGGGTTAGGGTATAACTTATCATTTAGTTATGACTTATGTGACGGGGGTACTGAAAGTTTAACTATACAGGGTGGTAGTAGTACAACCATAAACGAATGTATAATTCCTGAAACCATAACAGTTACGAGCCAAGGACCAAACGCAAATCCATCTTCATGGAATTACAGTGGAGGTGACTGTTGTTCATAATTTAAATATTTATAGAATATGCCATCAATAACAATAAATTTAGGAAGTGAGATACCAAACATAAGTACTTATGATGTATTTGTTAGTAACTGTGACCCAACATCATGGCAATTAGTTGCTAACGATATTGAGTATGAGGATTTCCCTTTGGTTATTAATCCCGTGGGTTTTGGTGCAGATGAAAGTTGTGTACAATATTATATTTCTGGGGATACGGGATGTGCGTGTAGTGGAGTAACATACGTTACATCACCAACACCAACACCGACAACTACTCCGTCCATTACTCCGTCAATTACCATAACACCAACAATCACCCCATCAACTACAGTTACACCAACTATAACACCAAGTATTACTGTAACCCCAACTATAACTCCAAGTATTACTATAACACCAAGTATAACGCCAAGTATTACTGTAACGCCAACACCAACTCCACCACCATGTGTGGAGGTAAATATAGACACCATCTCTGTCGGTGACCCGCTGGAAGATGTGAACGTATTCTTAGGTTATATGTCTACAGTAGGGTCAGGAGCATATCAGAGCATCTGCGATTTAATAAATTGCAGTTCAATAAATGACCTTGGTTTTGGTAGTACGTTATTAGATTGTCCAATTTCAATTCCTACTTTATCGGGATTACCCACAACTGTGGGTTCGTGTGTTGAGGTTCAATTTCCTGAGGGGGGAGAATGTACCACATATACACAATCAAGTTTTAATGAAGACTGTGTTCCTCCGGCATTTGCAAGTCAAGAATTATATATGGCGGTCACTTCAGAATCGGGCACAACGATTTATACGCTTACTGATTGTGGAGGTGGTATGGCAGTAGAATTATATGGTACTTGTGATTATGATGGATTAGGTAGTGGTATTGTAGGATATAACGTACAATTAAACGGTAGTGGTCAATGGGTCATTAACGGTGAGGTTGAACCTGATTTAACGTTAGAATGTGGAGTTGAGTACCAATTCCACGTATGTAGTAGTGGCTCGACAACACAGTTTTGGATGGCTGACCAATATAATATATCATCAGAATCTGAACCCGATGGTTCAGACGCATTAGGGTCGTCTGATGGTGTCGATAATAATGGAGCATACGTTTCAACAATAGTTGTAAACTTTAGTTCCGCAGGAACCAACGGTGGTTACTGGTATGGTTATAATGATGTTGAAGGGTCCGCAGGACAAATAACAGTAACGGGTTGTTAAATGGAATTTTTTATTAAAAATAATAGTGAATTACCCATACTTACTATGGAAGTGGTGAATGACGGTAGAACTGACAATTATAAAAAATTTAATGAGGATTTAGTTAATGCATCTATAAGATTTTCCATGAAACGAGAATCGGACGGGGCACAAAAAATTATTATGAACAATGCGTTTATAACCGAAAAATTATTAAACAGCCCCGACTCACCAAAAGAGTATTACATATACTACAAATGGTCTTTAAGAGACACTAATCAGTCAGGTAGATTTATAGGTGAGTTTACAATCACAACAAAAGATGGGGACTTAATATGTCCAATCAGAGAAAAGTTATTCATTAATATAAATTGACTCTCCATTAAAAAATCCATATACTTTAATCAATACTAAGAGTAATCATATCATTACGATATGAGGATAATATCTCAAGTGTAAAAATTAAAATTATGGTATCTCAAGAAGAAATTGAACAATTCCTCCACGGAGAGGATGAAGAAAAGTATATTGTAGCGTTAGAATACGACTACAGGTCTAATAAGATTTTTAAAGTCATTCAAGACCCACTAAAAGGAAAACAAATTAAATCAGAAACTTTTATCCCGTTTGCATGGGTTGGAGACTTAAAAGGTAAGAACTTTTATAACGGTTCCAAATATGCACAAAAGGAAGCCATGTCCAAACATGGTATTATCATCGAAAAGTTAGACACTCGTGGCGATGAAAGAATGGAACAAGGTCTAAAGTATATGGTTAAAACAACCAAAACTTACTCTAACCTCGTAAACTTTTTTAAAATGGGTGGATTAGACCCATGGGATAGAGAAAATACAAACGCTATCGCAATATTATCACCAGTAGAACAATATCTGTGTCAAAAGCAAAAACGTTTGTTTAAGGGGTTCGACGAGTATGATGAGGTTCACCGATTTGTATTCGACATCGAAACCACAGGTCTTGATGCGACAAAGAATAAAATGTTCCTTATCGGTATGAAAGACAATCGAGGGTTTGAAAAGGTTATATCCGCCCAAAATGAAGAAGAAGAAAAACAAATGATAATCGACTTCTTTAATACTATAAATTATCTAAAACCAACACTTATAGGGGGATATAACTCCGCGTTTTTCGACTTTCCTTTTATATTGACTCGTGCAACTATACTCGGTTTAGATATAAATAAAGTGGCGAAAACCTTAAACCCTGAAAAAACATTAAGACAAAAGAACGGGATGCTCAAGTTGGCCAACGAGATGGAGGACTATACCCAAACGATGATGTGGGGGTATAATATCGTAGATATTGCACATGCAGTCAGACGAGCTCAAGCCATTAACTCGGACATCAAAAGTTGGGGTCTTAAGTATATCACCCAGTTTATCGGAGCAGAAAAAGAAAACCGTGTATATGTTAAGGGTGATAAGATTGGTAAAATCTATTTCGATAACAAAGACTATTACTTCAACCCCAAAACAGGCGGGTATAAAGAAATGGGTTCACCTGGCACAGAAAACCTTATGGAAAGATTTCCTGGTCATTACGAAAAAGTAAATGGAGAGTATCTCATCGAAAGATACCTATATGACGATATTTGGGAAACTATGGTTGTTGATGAGGAGTTCAATCAAGCGAACTTCCTTCTTGCAAAACTTGTACCTACCACATACGAAAGACTTTCCACAATGGGAACTGCGACACTATGGAAAATGATTATGATGTCTTGGTCGTACAAACACGGACTTGCAATACCAAAGAAAGGGGACAAGCGTTCGTTTACAGGGGGTCTCTCACGACTATTACAGGTCGGGTACTCCACTGATGTACTTAAACTTGATTACTCGTCTCTATACCCCTCTATTCAATTGGTACACGATGTATTCCCTAAGTGTGACGTTACAGGTGCGATGAAGAGTATGTTGAAGTATTTCCGTGATACTCGTATCAAGTACAAGAAACTGGCTTCTGACCATTATACTACCGACCCTAAGTTATCATCACAATATAACCGTAAACAACTTCCTATTAAAATTTTTATTAACGCATTTTTTGGTTCGTTGTCCGCCCCACATGTATTTCCGTGGGGTGACATGGATATGGGTGAACAAATTACTTGTACGGGTAGACAATACCTTAGACAGATGATTATGTGGTTTATGCAGAGAGGGTATGAACCACTCGTTATGGATACTGATGGTGTTAACTTCTCAGTTCCTGAAGGTCGTGATTCGCACACATACATAGGAAAAGGATTAAACGGTTTGGTTGAGAAGGATAAAGAATATTCGGGGTCTGAAGCTGATGTTGCGGAGTATAATGATTTGTTTATGAGAGATGAAATGGGTCTTGATACTGATGGACAATGGCCGGCAACAATTAATGTTGCCCGTAAAAACTACGCTCTACTCACGGATAAGGGAAAGGTGAAACTCACAGGTAACACTATTAAATCTAAAAAACTGCAGACATACGTTGCCGAGTTTTTGGATTCGGGTCTTAGTATGTTGTTGGACGGTAAAGGTCAGGAGTTTTTGGATTCTTATTATGATTACGTAGGTAAACTTTATAATCGTGAAATACCGATTGCAAAAATTGCAAATAAGGCGAGGGTAAAACAAAGTATCGAGGAATATAAAGTTCACATCACAAAAAGAACTAAGTCAGGGTCATTCATGTCTCGTCAAGCACATATGGAACTTGCAATGGCAAATGGTCTTAGTGTCGGTCTTGGCGATACCATTTATTATGTAAATAACGGTACTCGTAAATCACACGGTGATGTACAAAAGAAAAAAGATGAGGTGGTTATTAACTGTTATTACGTAGATGAAAATGATATTGAGCAAAACCCCGATAAGTTGGGTGATTACAATGTCCCTCGTTATATCACTGCGTTTAACAAACGTATCGAACCTTTATTGGTTGTTTTTTCTCCTGAGATTAGGGATGAAATACTTGTAGAAAATCCTGATGATAGACCTCTATTTACTAAAACACAAACAAAACTTGTTAGGGGGTATCCAAGAAAGGACGGTGACCAAGACACTTTAGATGAGGTATTAACTCTTTCTGATACAGAACAAATTTTTTGGAAATCTGTGGGAATAGACCCATACTACATGTATGTAGACAACACTATGGATTTAGTAAATAAGGAATATGTAAATAAAAATAAGACTATTATGAGTTCTTTAACCCATCAGATGACATAATATACCATCCATCTCTTAAAAATCTTAACTCTACAGATGCCCCTGAATTAAGTTGTATCTCATCATACTCATCATCTATAGAGTAATCGGCAATTATTAATACATCACAAAGAGCTTTTATTGTTATATTTTCGGTAGTTTTTGAATCTAATTCTACTTGACAAGCCTTAAGGTCTTTAACAATAATCGCACTTTCTCCGTTAGTTTTATAATTAGAATTACTTAATAAAGTTGCTTCTGATGTTTTAATGGTGATACCATTAATAATTTTAGTAACTGGTGTTGATTTAAATATCGCCATTTTAGATAGAGTAAAACTGTCTTGGGAATGCCCTATATTGTAATGATTTATTTAAATTTTCAGCCTCACTTGCCTGTCTCTCCATCATTTTGTCAGGTCTTAACCTTTCTAATCTCTGTGTTAATTCTTCAATTAATTTAGATTTTTCATCTTTAGATTCTGTTAATAACGAATCGTATTCTAATTGTATCTCCGAATCAGGCGTTTTTAAATTTCCCTGGTATTTTCCTCTAACTCTACCTAATGATTCTTTTACGTATGACGTGAACCACCTTCTTACCCATGTCTGTGCCGGACTATTTAATTCATCCCATAACATTTCATCTATCGGAATATCTGAAGGAAGTCTAACAATATCAGGGTTTTCCGCTAAACATGAGTCCCTATCATCGGTTTCGTAATACCAATACCATACTTTGTATTGATTGTTTTCAAGGTTCCCGAAATCAAACTTACCTCCAGGTACGTTCATTAGGTGTACTGCCTTTTTACCATTAGGAAGTGCGGTAACTCTATATGTTAACTCTCCCGAAATTATTCTTCTTTTAATGTTAATATCCTGCATTCTTAATAAGATATCGAAAGCGGGAGTTATAAAATAATTTCCTGTAGTACCCATTTGTGAAAAACCAGCGCCACCACCTAAACCTCCTCCACCAAAACCACCAAATCCACCCATAAATGGGTCAAAATAAGCGGCGTCTAATTCTGCTCGACTAAACCATAAAAGTTCATTTAATTCTCTTCCTTTGGGTATTTCATAAATCTGTTGTCCTGCAACCAAATCAATATAATCTTTCTTCAAAACGGAGTCACCCCCCGCTTGAAGTCCCACAATCTTAGAATATGCGTAAGTATACTGAGTTTCCCAGTCTAAACTTCGACTAATAAATGCTCTAGTTAATGACTGTTCATCTAAATTTAAACCATATAACGAGGTCCATTGTGATTCTATTAACCAATCATTAACATATTGAGCGTAATCCTGTATGGACAACTCTAATAGTGAGTCCATCATTTCATCGGTTATTTCAACACCTCTTATAGGAGCTCCTAATAGGTGTTTTATTCTAGTAAATAATTTACTTCTTTGTGGTTCAGTTATTGCAGACATATACCTTTTTATTATAAATATTAAGTATTATATAAATCCTCTTTATTAAAGACATATCTACCCCCTATTATCTCAGTATTACTATTATCGAATACCATTACACCTTTTTTGCTATTATGAAAAACTAACCAATCAGTTTTATAGGGTTTTATAACTCCCGTATCAAACATAATGATTTTACCATCGTCTTCTGTATAGTATTTAAATGGTTTTATTTGTGCTGTTTTATCACCTTCAGGTGTTCTTATCACGGCATCAACTCCACCTATCGCATCGACGACACTACCCATCTCACCAACTTGTTTTACATTTCCATCACCAAAAATTTTATTTAAAAGTTTGACAGAATTTTGTTCAGTTCTGTCACCTTGTTTGTGTCTTCTATTAACAGTTTTATACATATTCGTTAACGTTTTTGACGCATGTCCAAATAATCTTGTTTTAAAATTTCTTATATAACCTATAAATCTATAAACCTCTTTTATTTGTTGACTTTCACTTTTACCTTTGAAACTAATTGGTTGGTGTCCGTAATACTTTAACACCTTGTTCATATCATTCATTAATAGACAAAATGTCGTTGCGTTGGTATTAATCTTATTTAGAACTGACCTTCCTGGTTCGACCACACCTTCATACTCAAAATCATAAATACCTGATAACTGGTCCCCTTGTTTTTCTCTCCAAAAATCTTTAAATATTTCCTTAAAGATTTCATCTATCGCCTTTCTATAAGACCATTTAATTCTTGGGTTTTTATTGAATAAATCGATAGTTTCTTTCACATCCCTTGATGAACATCCTGAACTTTCAGACTCAACTAATAACTCCTTGGGTCGTACTGACTCAGTCAAGGTTCCCTTATTTTGACTATTATATAAATCATTTACAAATGACCAATTAACCACTGACCAAAAATTCTTTATATAATCATCTTTTTTATTTCTATATTTAAGATAATATGAGTGTTCCCATAGGTCTAAACCTAACAATGGAAACCCACCCCCTTTAATTGTGTTCATAAGAGGGTTGTCTTGATTCGGGGTCGACATTATCTTTAATCGATTATTTTTTGTTAAAACTAACCAAACCCATCCTGAACCAAACCTTTTTTGTGCGACGGACTCAAATTTACTTTTAAAATTATTAAAAGTTTTAAAGTCTTTAATTATCTTTTTATATATCTCACCTGAACACCTTTGTTTTTCTGGACTCAACATTTTCCAAAATAATGCGTGATTAAAGGCTCCGCCAGCGTTGTTTTTTACTGTATAATCGAACATTGATATTGTTTTTACAATGTCTTCGAGATTCTTATCTTTACCTCTCTTATCTTTAATCGCTTTGTTGAGTTTTTCAACATATCCCTTATAGTGTTTGTTATAATGAACATTCATAGTTTCTTTATCTATAAAACGTTCAACGGCTGAATAAGAATAAGGTAACCTTTCGATTCCTATTTTTTTCATTTCTTGAATTATTTGACTGGGTAACTTATTACCAATTTTTTCAGTAATAATACGGTTTTCTATCTCTCGTATTTTTTCTATTTTTGACTTAGTTCCCATAATTTATTTTATCTATAAATAACGCGGAACACAAAATAATTCATCTTTTTTCTGAAATCATATTTAGTATTTCTTCCATTATATCACCCTTTCCTTCGTTATCACCCATAACTGTCTCAAAAATGTTTTTCTTTTTGTTGAGTATATTATATATGATACCTTCTATTGCATTCTCAAAAATTGGGTAGTACACCGACACCGAAAATTTTTGTCCGTATCTATAAGCTCTGTCTTCTGCTTGAGAATGGTCTGAGGGTACAAATGATAAATCGTTCATTATAACTGCTTCAGCCGCGGTTAATGTTATACCAACACCCGCAGCTTTTAAATTACCCACAAAAACATTTATTTTTTCGTTACTTTGAAATTCGTCCACTGAATATTGTCTCTGAGGTTTTGACATTTTACCATCAAGTTTAACCGCAGATTTACCAAAATGGTCGGTAATCTTATTAAGAGTGTCTGTAAAATTAGTAAAAATTATAACCTTTTTTCCTTGGTCTATTATGTTCTGAGCCAACTCTATAGTGTTTTTTATTTTACTCTCAGCGATAACCTGTCTCACTTTCATTAATTTAGAGAACTGTATTGTGAGTGATGTGGATTCTTCAGATGAATTATACCAATCATAGTATTCTCCCATTAATTTTTCGTATTCTTTTGATTTTAACTTTAAATAAACCGGTGTGATAATCTTTTCGGGTAAATCTAAAATATCTTCTTTCAACCTTCTCAAAACCTGAGGTTTTGTTCGGTCTCGGAGTTCTTCAAGATTTGAAGACCCTGAAACATTCCAAACTTTTTTTGCCCCAACATTAAATTGGTATCCCGCACAGTATCTTATTGCATAAGCCATCCAGTTTTCGGCAACAGGTGAATCAACCAAATCTAAAAGATTATAATAATTCATGGGTCGTGAAGTCATCGGAGTTCCCGTTAACAACCATACTTTACCTACTTTTTTCGCTATGTTGTTTGCGATTTTAGTTCTCGCGGCTTTAACGTTTTGTATATAATGAGCCTCATCCATAACAACCAAATCAAAACCGTAATTTAAAATATCTGATTTGTCAGGATGTTTTGGGTCATGAAAGTTTTTGAGAATGTCATAATTTATTATTGTGTAATCCGAGGGTTCCCATTTCTTACCATCAATGATAGAAATATTTCTGTCTGTGTAGTTTTCTATCTCTCTTTGCCAATTTATTTTTAGTGACGCGGGACATATAATTAAAACTTTTTCAGAGTTATTTTCTAAAGAAGCTATTACTGTGGATGTGGTTTTACCAAGACCCATGTCATCCGCTAAAATATATTTGTCGTTACCTACTAATTTTTCTATTGCCTCTATTTGGTGTGATAGTGGGGGTCGATGACTATACTTTTCATAGTCTATATTCACCTCTCTTTGTCTATTCTTATGAAGAGCAACTTTAGGTAACCAAATGCTTGAAAGTTCCTCCTTATCGAAAAGTTTTCCCCATATGTGATATGACTTCTCTTTCTCAACTAAAAGTTTTTCAATATAAATCTTTTCGGGTTTTTTAGTTAAAAGTTTGTCGTCCATTAACTTTTTTGCGAAGTAACTATCTAACTCAACCCACCTTCTAGCTATTTTAGGGACTACTTTATTAAACTTTATTATGTAATCCGACTGAGCTCGTGTCAACTTAAAATGATTAAACTTCCTCATTTTAGACTGAAGTTTTAGGATATAATTATTGTATCCATCGTATTCTTCAAGAATACGTAGAGCCCTTACTTCAGGTAAGTTGTTTAATGTTTTATTTTCCAATACGAGAGTAAATACAGTTAAATATAACAAATAACCGAATATTTATCAATAATGAGTAAAAGAAAAATACCTATTACAAGATTAGAAAAGTTTTTCGGTGCCGAAGATTTTGAGTTAGATATTGCGATGGGTCGTGAATGGCTTGAGGGGGATATGAACTTTAGACTTGTTCTTTATAGAGTTGATAAGCAAAAAACTAAAACTGATGATGTTTACGGAGAAACTGTTGAGGATGGTATAAAGTTTCATCCGCCTGTGGAGTTTCGTGGATATGTACAGGTAGAGCAACCCGAAAATCAAAATTACGGACAAAGTAGTATGTCACAAATGGAACCTGGTAATTTAAAGGTTGGCGTATATCAAGACACTTTAGATGACTTAGATATTGAAATAGAATATGGTGATTATATCGGGTACTATGAAACTGAGTCCAGAGTAAGATATTACTCAGTTGTTAATGACGGTAGAGTTGTTAGTGATAATAAGCATACTTATGGGGGTTACAAGCCGTTTTATCGTAGTATTATTGCATCACCTGTTAATGATAATGAATTTAGAGGATTATGAAAAAGAAACATATAAAAGAATTAAATATAATAAAATCTCGTATGGGGTTAGTTGTTGAACAAGAAGAGGTAATTAATCCTATTGGTCTTAAAGTTATGGTTTATTATAACTTACATAAAAAAACATTTTCCGTACAGTATGACGGTAGAATCATATTATACGCGGATTATGTTAAATTAAAAGATGTCGAGTTTAGAGTAAGAGAGGGAGGTAAGGAAAAAGTTAGAAAAGAAATGAGAAAAAATGTTCACGCCTTTGTCATCGGAACTTTACTCGATTATTGTGAATGGCCTTGTGAAAATATGCCACCCGAAACCAATGAGAAAGTAATTACTTACAATCCATATAAGTACGATTCTTTTGTAAGAAAGGATAGTGAAGAGCCAATTTATAATGCAAATGAAATCGACATGATTAATACAAAAAATAAAATATTCCATATTAATGAAATTGTAGGTTAATGGCGTTTCCAAAAAAAATAAAAAAAGATTTAAAAATCACTCCCGATAAAATTTTATTAGAAAGAAGGGAGCAACTTCTTGAGTATATTCAAGAAAATGGTACGTACTTACCCAAGAGTGTTTTACACGCCGACTTAGACCGAGGTATGTTAGATTTTGTAAAGGAAGATTTAGAAATGTCTGCTGACGGTAAAACCGTAAACCCTATTGATATTATTATTACTACTCAGAATTGGGCTCAGTTTACTGAAACGTGGAGGTTTCAGGATTTGGATAAAAATATTAAACCTCCATTTATTGCCACAGTAAGACAACCTGAAGTGAAATATGGTTCAAATCCATCACTTCAATACACCATACCTAATAGAAAACAATTTTATTATGCAAAGGTCCCAACGTGGGACGGGCAAAGAAAAGGTATGGATATATACAAAATACCACAACCCGTACCTGTAGACATTACATACAATATAAAAATATTTTGTACTAAGATGAGACATTTAAACGAGTTTAACAAACTTGTTTTACAAAAATTTTCATCAAGACAAGCATATACGTTTGTTAAAGGTCACTACGTCCCTATTATTTTAGATAGTATATCTGATGAGTCAGTATTAGATATTGAGAAAAGGAAGTACTATATCCAAAACTACACATTTACAATGTTAGGGTTTTTAATTGATGAAGAGGAGTTTGAAATAGTTCCCGCGATTACGAGGGCATTGACCTTGTATGAGGTCGGAGTAGACACTAAGTCTAGACGTGCGAAAAAACATCCTCCAAATCCTCAGAACTTTGAGTTAGATATTTTATTCTTATCGGGAGTGACTAGTTTATCCGAGGTTTATCCTTATAAGATAGATTTAAATTTTCTAGACACAATTAATGTCGATGAGTACTCAGTTTATATAAACAATAATTACATGGGGGACGACCTACCATCAATTGAGATAAATACTAACGACACTATTAAGATAGATGTTGTTAAGTTAGACCCGACAAAAGAGTCGATTATAAAGTCCGAGGCACATATACCTTACAGTACTTAATTACTCCCCATATATATCTGTCATATCTTTACAAGTGTCCTCTATCATTTTTTCAATAAACTTATACATCTTTAATCCTTTCTTATTACAGTAACTCTTTAGTAGTGAGTGATGTTCTTCAGATATTTTTAGGTTTTTGATTTTCATATGTAGGTTTTTTTAATAAGTCAGAAAAAAGGTAGAAAAAAGAGCGCCTAATAAATAAATATACGTTATACGTATTTGTCCTTTCGGTTTTTACATAATATTTATCAAATAAATAAATTAAAATAGAAACTAATTAATATGGCAGACAAAGTATTCGTATCTCCCGGTGTATACACATCAGAAAGAGATTTAAGTTTTGTAGCTCAAAGTGTTGGTGTAACTACATTAGGTATTGTTGGTGAAACTCAGTCAGGTCCTGCGTTTGAACCCATTTTTATAACAAACTTCGATGAGTTCACTGCATATTTTGGCGGTACAAGCCCAACCAAATTTATAAACACTCAGATTCCAAAATATGAAGCGGCATACATTGCTAAGGCATATTTACAACAATCAAATCAACTTTTTGTAACTCGTATACTTGGTTTATCAGGTTATGATGCGGGTCCAGCTTGGTCAATCTCAACTGTAGGTAATCTTAAAAAAGACACAGTAGTTGGTACGGGTAATGCAGGTCCCTTTACGGTGACTTTCAGTGGTGTATCAGGAACTAGCGCTTCGACAACAATCACTAATTATAGTGATTTACCAGGATATATTGAAGATTACTTCTCATTACCTTACACTACATTTAGTGGTGGTGTTAGCACAATTGAGGATGATTTTAAAACAAGTCTTTATAAAGATATCGTAGACCCATCAAATTCAGGTAAAACTGCTTACATGTTCGGTACGGTAAGTGGAGGAACCTACGACACAATTACAGGAACATCAAATTGGACTGGTAGTGCTAACGTACTTGATGTTGACGGATTAACTATCGATACCGCCGATTTTGAAGCATCCAAAAATGATTCTTGGTATTACTCTTTATTCCCATACGATTCTACAGACCAAGACTACTCAGGTGTAGGTTTCGGTTTAATCGTTACAGGTCTTACAAATACGTCAGGTAATAACTATACAGGTACTGCGGTTGTTTATGATACAACTTACTCAGGTACTGTAATTACTGATTACCATAATATGGTGATTTCAACATTACGTTCAAGAGGTATCTCAACATATAGTAATGATGATGGACCAGTATATGAAGTATCGGGATTAACTGATGTCACTATTAATAGTAGTGCCGCGTATTCAGGAATCACAAACAATCCGTTTGCAACATTCCAATTATCAGGTGTAACTAGTGATTCAGAAACGTTTACTTTTGACACCTCTTTCACATTAAGTGACCCTAACTTCTTAAGTAAGGTATTAGGACAATCTAACTTTGGTAAGGATAGAAACGAAGTACCTCTAATGGTAGGGGAACTTTACTATAACTTATTAAATACAGGTTATAGACAAGGTAAAATCAGAGGATTAAATACCGATTTATTACCATTCAATGGCGCTAGAACCGATACTGATAATACAGGTATCGGTTGGTATTTAGATAGATACCAAACACCATTCACCCCATATGTAGTTTCTGAATTAAGGGGTAATGAGGTATTTAACTTATTCAAGTTCATCTCAATTTCAGACGGTAGTGGTGCGAACAGAGAAATAAAAGTATCAATTGCAAATATTTCATTTAATAATTTAACTTTTGATATAGTTGTAAGAGATTTTTATGACACTGACTCAAGTCCCGTAGTCTTAGAGAAATTCACAAACTGTACAATGGACCCAAATCTTAATAGTTTTGTGGCTAAAAAAGTAGGTACGGCAAATGGGGACTTCGAATTAAAGTCTCGTTATATTATGTTAGAAATTAATGAAGAAGCACCAATAGATGCTTTACCATGTGGTTTTAGAGGTTATCAAACAAGACAGTATAAAAATTATAAGTCACCTCATCTAATATATAAAACAAAGTATGATACTCCAGGTGAAATTATTGCAAATCCCCCATTCGGTACTACGAATGGTGATAATGTAACAAGAAGTTCAGGAGATAACCCAAGAAGAGTTTATTTGGGTGTGTCAAACACTGTTGGTATCGACGTTGATTTTGCATCTTACAAAGGTAAACAAAATCCTACTGACTTAGCAACAGCAACTGAATCGTCACCATGGGCAGTACTAACTAAAGGATTCCATATGGATTCAGGGGCGACCGTGATAACTATCTCAAGTCAATGGACTACTTCGGGTGAAACTGCGTTCGACGTTGGAGACGCCTCGTTTAGAAGTGAACCAGGTGATACATCACCATACTATAGATTAAACTCACGTAAGTTTACATTAATACCCACAGGTGGTTTTGATGGTTGGGATATTTACAGAGAATACCGTACTAACGGAGATAGATTCATATTAGGTAACAGTGGATACCTCAAAGGAGCGGCAACGTCCATAAGATTCCCAACCGCAACAGGATGGGGGGCGTTTAAAACAATAGTTGGTCCTGATAAACAAGACTGGGGAAATACTGATTATTACGCTTACTTATGGGGTCAGTCTACATTCGTTAACCCTGAAGCGGTAAACATTAATGTATTCACAACACCAGGTGTCGATTATGTAAACAACTCAAATCTTGTGGAGGAGGCTATAGACCTTATTGAAACAGATAGAGCTGACTCAATCTACATTTGTACTACCCCTGATTACAATATGTTTGTTAATACAACTTCAGACTTTACAGGTAACTTTATTTACCCACAAGAATCAACTGAAAACCTTGAGGATACGGGTATCGATTCTAACTACACCGCTACTTACTACCCTTGGATTTTAACGAGAGACACCGTTAATAATACACAAATATACCTACCACCAACGGCAGAGGTTGTTAGAAACTTAGCACTAACCGATAATATCGCATTCCCTTGGTTCGCATCAGCGGGTTACACAAGAGGTTTGGTTAATGGTATTAAAGCACGTAAGAAGTTAACACAAGATGATAGAGATATCTTATACAAAGGTAGAATTAATCCGATTGCAACTTTCTCAGATGTGGGAACTGTAATATGGGGTAATAAAACTACTCAAGTTAAAGAGTCTGCACTCGACAGAATTAACGTTAGAAGATTGTTATTACAAGCTCGTAAGTTAATTTCAGCGGTGGCAGTAAGACTATTGTTCGAACAGAATGACGACCAAGTAAGACAAGAATTCTTGGATTCAGTAAACCCAATCTTAGATTCAATCAGAAGAGATAGAGGTTTAATTGACTTTAGAGTCGTAGTTCAGAACACTCCTGAGGATTTAGATAATAATACATTAGTAGGAAAAATTTATCTAAAACCAACAAGAGCATTAGAATTTATTGATATCGAATTCTTAATCACACCGACAGGTGCATCATTTGAAGATATCTGATAATTATTAAATGGGGGTCAGTTAATCTGTCCCCCATTTTTAGCCTTTAATTAAACGTTTAATAAAAAATAAAGAAATGGAATTCAAAAAGAAAATTTTAAGAGAGTCTATGGAAATCGAGAGTAATGGGGTAAATACCTATTCTGAGAAACCTCAGAACATTGTTATGACCGAAGCACAATTAGAAAGACTTATTCAGAACCTTAATAAGTAAAATATATGAGTCTAAAACAGATTATAAGAAAAAACCTCAATAACATTTTAGTTAGTGAAGGTATGGAAGACGGTAATCCCGACCACAAGTATTATGCTTTTGACTGGGATGATAATATCGTAACTATGCCAACTCAAATCATGTTAGTTGCTGATGATGGTCATGAGGTAGGTATGTCTACTGAAGATTTCGCGGAATATAGACAAAGAATAGGTGGAGAACCTTTTGAATATAAAGGTGAACTAATTGTCGGATACGCAGAAAATCCTTACAGAAATTTCGGTGTAGAAGGTGATAAAAGATTTATTGTCGACTCTATGTTAGCGGAGCCGGGACCATCGTGGAGTGATTTTGTAGAGTGTATCAACGGAGGTTCTATTTTTGCGATTATAACCGCTAGAGGTCATACACCATCTGTTTTAAAAGATGCAATCTACAATATGATTGTTACAAACCATAATGGAATTAATTCACAGACCCTTATCGGGAACCTTAAAGAATATCGTGATTTGTCAGGAGAGGTCTTAAAAGACGACCAACTACTTATAAAAGAATATTTAGACATGTGTAAGTATCATCCCGTTACTTATGGTGAAGGTTCAGCATCTAATCCTGAAGAAGGTAAAATAAAAGCTTTAAGAGAATTTATAAACTATGTTAAATATCAAAGCCAGAAACTAGGACAAAAAGTAACATTTACTAATGATGTAAAGAATAACTTTACTCCTTTAATTGGTTTTTCTGATGATGACCCAGGAAATATTGAATCAATAAAAAAGTTTTTAGATAAAGAATATGAAGAAAGCCCAGTAAAAACTTATTTAACTAAAGGTGGAGATAAATTAGAAGTATAATTTATAACTGCTGGAATAAGATTTTACAGATAAAAAAATAAAAGTAAAGAGAAAAAAGTTCTGAGCTGATATTTATAATTAAATAAACAAGAAATTTAAAACCAAAATACTATGGCTGATTTATTAATGAAAATGCCCGTACCGTATGAACCGAAAAGGAAAAATAGATTTGTTCTTACTTTCCCTTCATCATTAGGTATAAACTCATGGTACGTTGAGTCGACCTCAAGACCTAATGTCCAAATTAATTCGACTGAAATTCCATTCCTAAACACATCTACTTACGTTGCGGGTAGATTTACATGGAACACTATTAATGTAACGTTCAGAGACCCAATAGGACCTTCTGCTTCACAAGCATTAATGGAATGGGTAAGATTAACTGCAGAATCGGTTACAGGTCGTATGGGATACGCTGCAGGTTATAAGAAAGACTTAGACTTGGAAATGTTAGACCCTACAGGTGTGGCAGTGGAGAAGTGGATTTTACAAGGAACGTTCCTAACAGATGTTAATTTCGATAGTTTAGGGTATAGTGATGACGCGTTAGCAACAATTACCGCAACACTACGTCCTGATAGATGTATTTTGGTTTACTAATACTATTGAAAAAATAAAAATAGTTTGTATAATTAACCATAGGGTTCATTCCCTATGGTTTTTTTTTACTCAATATGGAAGAAGCAAGACAATACGGACAACAGGACTTTAACTTACCTCACGATGTGATGACATTGCCATCGCAAGGTAAATTCTATAAGAATAAAAAGAAGAGTGTGAAGGTAGGGTACCTAACTGCTCAGGACGAGAATATACTAATATCAAATACAGGGGGAGACGATTTAATCCGTAAGTTAATAAAATCTAAAGTTTATGAACCCGATTTTATTGTAGATGATTTATTAGAGGGTGATATGGAGTCGATTATGATTTTCTTACGTAACACCGCATTTGGTCCTGAGTATAATTTTACTTTAACAGACCCAAAAACATCAAAGACCTTTCAAACATCAGTAAGGTTAGATGAATTAAATATTACTGAAGTAAAAAATGAACCAAACTCAGATGGTGTATTTGAGTTTAAGTTACCGAAGTCAGGAAATAACGTAAAATGTAAGTTACTGACTATTGGGGACATTAAAGAATTGAATGATACGTTTGACCAATACCCACAAGGGGTAGTGGCTCCTATAGTTACCAACAGACTCGAAAGACATATTGTGAGTATTGACGGTAATGAGAGTAGAGAGGAGATTTCAAAATTCGTATTAAACTTACCTATCTCTGATTCTAAATTTATCAGAAATTATCTCAACGACTGTGAACCAAAATTGGATTTACGGAGACAAGTTACCGCCCCGTCAGGAGAAAAAGTGGATGTGAGAGTCACTTTTGGGGCGGAGTTTTTTCGGCCTTTCTTCTGAATATAGAGTCGCGCTGCTCGACGAAATCTATTACTTATCAAAACACGTTAACTTCACATATGGGGATGTGATGAATATGCCTACATATGAGAGGAAATACTTCATTAATAAATTGGTAGAGGAGTTCGACAAACAAAGAGAAGAAATGGAGAGAAGAAAATCCCAAAAGTAAATATTTATATTAAAAAGGTATAATGTTTTTACAAGAAAATACAGGTAGTAGTACTGGTGCAGGTAAAGAAGCTGAAGAGTTAAAAGGTCTGGCGAGTGCTACAGGTATATTTGACCAAAAACTTAAAGACTTAAAAAGTACATTAACAGGTTCTATACGTAATAATTTACTTGACCCTAAAGAAATAACAAACGCTACTTCTAAGCTAGAACAACTAACTTTTAAGTTAACCACAGAAACGTTAGGACAAACTAGAACAATTGGTGAGGGGGTTAGGGATACAATAGCACAGGCGGCTTACGAATCTGCACAATATGGAATTACTTTAGACGAACAACTTTCGGTGTTTAAAGAGATAAATACAATTATGCAAAGAAATACTTTACTGACCGCCGAACAACAAACAAATATTGCTCTTTTAGCTAGAAATGCGGGTGTTGCTGCAGGTGATATAGCGACTATGGTCGAGGGTTTTGATACAATTGGTGTTGGTACTACTGATGCTATAAACAATATAAGTAAAATGCAACAAGAAGCGAGGTCTTACGGTATTAATGTAGGACAGTTCATGAAAAATATTGGGTCAAATGTAAAGTTACTAAACTCATATAACTTTAAAAACGGGGTTGAAGGATTTACAAAGATGGTCGCAAAAGCACAGGCTTTACGCTTAGACTTTAACAAAACCGTTAGTTTGGCTGATAGTTTATTATCACCTGAAACCGCAATTGAAACTGCCGCAGGATTTCAAATGTTAGGAGGAGCTGTAGGTGATTTAGGAGACCCATTCAAACTTTTATATATGGCTCAAAATGATATGGAAGGACTACAAGATTCTATATTAGATATGGCTGAAGGTGCGGTAACCTTTAACGAAAAAACGGGTGACTTTGATATTCCTGTCACAGAGATGTACCGTTTAAGAGAGGCCGCTAAACTTACAGGTATGGATTATCAAGAACTTGCAGATACCGCGGTTAAGAGTGCTGCAAGAACCAAAAAACTTAATTTTTTAGAGGGGTCAGGACTTGACGATGAAACTAAAGAACTTGTTGCTAATTTAGGTGAATTAAAAGATGGTAGTGTAAAAATTAAATTACCTAATTTTGATGATTTGGTAGACGCTAGTATGTTGGGAGACGAAAAATACAAGGATGGGTTAGAAAAATTAAAACAAGTACAGGAAGACGCTAAATTAACCGATAGAGAAATAGCACTGAAACAATTAGACGCATCAACAGTTTTAAATGATATATTAGCACAACAAGTTGCAGCACTTGGTCCATTTATTGGTACAAGAACAGACGCAGTCACGTCTGCGATTGATTCTGCAGGTGCAGCGGCAAAAACTTTAACACAGTCTGTGGTAGAAGGTATAAATAATGAAAATGTGGATGCTCTTGGAGAAGCTTTTACAGAAGCGGCTAAGACCGGATTTAAAAATGAAGAGGCGTTGTCTGTATTAAGGTCTAGATTTGGTGAAGTGTTAGGTTCATTAGATGACTCTTTCGAAGGGATGGGAGATAAAATCAGTAGTAATTTCAGCGATTCTAATATTTTCAATGACGGAGAGGCATTTAAGTCATTAGGTGGTTCATTAAAACAATTTGGATTTGATATAGAAGAGTTAAAGTCATATGGTGTTAATGATGTACTTACAGGTATTAGTGGAGACCTAACTGAATTTATTACAGATTTAATCGCTTTAGAACAGAGATTTGGACAACGTGACGGACAAAGACCTAATGAACAAGAAGGGACGGCACCTGAAGTAAATACAACACCTTCAACTAATACACCTACACCAACCACAACTCAATCAACAACACCTATAACACCAACCACAAATATTCAAGATACATCAAGTTTAAATCAATCACCATCACAAAGTGTATTAAATGGTAATGTTAATTTAAATGTAGGAGGTACTATAGATTTTGCAATTGACGGTAGAAATTTACCCCAAAATATATCTACTGAGGAGTTGGCAAGTCAAATAGTGAATAATCCTGACTTTACAAGTAAGTTAATGTCAATATTTACTGACTCAAATAATACGTATTCAGTATAAAAATATAGAATTAATCTATTTATATAGAAATAGATTTATATGCCGAGCGAATTAACATTTGATGCTACAGAAAACTTTAGAAAAAGACTGTTAGTTAGGAACCTTGAACCATACAAAGAAGGTTACAAAGGAAACGAAAGTCCTGGTAGTGCTGAATTCTCAATAAAGGACCTTGGAGTAGTAGACAGTACAAGAGTTACTGACCTACAAGTAAATGAAGAAGCAAAAAAAAGGGCGTTTATATCGAATCAGTATGGTCCTGAGGGTGGGTATAAAGATTTAATAGATATACAAGATATAAGAAATAAAATAGAAAAGAGAGAAAGTTACTACACTTTTGTGTCATCAACATATAACGCTTTCAATCTATTAACCTCATTTAATCCGACAGGAACAAACGGAAGCTTAAGTCAAGATTCTGCATTAGCACAAATTGCGGGAAACCAACTTAAAACAGAATTTGAATATCGAATTGCTGAAGAGACATATCAACAAACACTTGGTAGGATTAATGTAATAGATGCATTATCAGACCCATTCGACGCTATAGCGATTGCAACAGGTAACGAACAAGCGATTGAGAGTGATTGGAAAATATCAGTACCTGATAATATAATAGGTAAAGGTTTAGATTTAATCAGTAGAATATCAGGTGTCTATTCACCGTATTCTTGGATTCCTGGAAGTTACTTTACTAAAGTTGAAGAGCAATCAAGTATTAATCAAGCTTCGAGAGGGGATGGGGAGTATAGTGATAGAGGAACATTACTACCCGAAGCCAATAAAAGGTCTTCAGAACTTTTTATATCTAACTCAGGTAGAGGACAAACTAAAAGGTTGTTTAAGAGTTTATCACTAAATGTTTTTGCACCCGATTACACAGATAATAATAGAGCTTTTGGGTTAAAAGCCCCTTCAGGTAACTATTACGTGGGGAGTAAAACACAAGACCCTAAAGACATTGTTGCACCATCAAACGAACTACCGGTAGACCAATTTGGTAATAGAGTAAGAACACCTGTTAGAGGATACTCTGAGTTAGGTAAACTATACGAGGGTAACTTTTCATTTAAATTTGGACTTAACGGAACTAAATTCTTAAGGGTAGGAACTGCCACAAACAGTAGTTACGACGCACCTAGATTACAAGGAGGATTTACATGGACTAGTTTAGACGGTGTAAAATCTGCGGGACGATTTGTATCGCAAGGTGGTGGTCTTGGTTCTGTTGATAGTAACTTTGAATCGAATATACAGTCATCATTTGATGCGGGTGTATCAACACAATACGATTTTAAGAAAGGTTCTATATTAGATGACACACAAAAATTAATTGACTCCGCAGAAGGGTTACAAGGAGATGCAAGGTTACAACACGTTGGTAATGCAATAAATCAAGTGTCAAAAGTTTTTAGTGACGGTACTCGCGAGATTACAAAAGGCTCAAGAGTTTATAAATACGAAGACCAAAGCACTGGTGAAATTAAAGGAATGGAATACTGTAGAGTATTTACTAAAGACATACCTTATTTCTCAAATAGTGAACTACAAAAGGAAGACGGAATGACTAATCAAAACAGAAGATTCCAATTTTCTGTCTTAGATAATACCTATAATCTTAATATCGCACCTTTTAGGGATGACGATTCAAGTAATATACAAGCCGATAAAGTAAAAAAGTATATGTTTTCAATTGAAAACTTGGCTTGGAGAACATCAAGTAAACCTGGATTCACTTATTCTGATTTACCCGTTTGTGAAAGAGGACCTAGCGGAGGTAGAATTATGTGGTTTCCACCATACGATATGAAAGTATCTGAAACCAACTCTACCAATTGGACATCTAACGAGTTTTTAGGAAGACCTGAACCGGTTTATACGTATAACAATACGACCAGACAAGGTAGTTTATCTTGGAAAATAGTGGTTGACCACCCCTCAATATTAAACGCAATTGTTGATAAAGAGTTGGCGGGTCAAAACTCACAAAGAGTTAATGACATTGTTGATTCATTTTTTGCGGGATGTAGAAAATACGACATATATGAATTAGCCCAAAGGTTCCCTCAATTTACCTTAAAAGATATATACGAGATAGTTACAGAAACTACAGACATAAAAACATATGAAAATTTTTCAAAAGATATTGAAAGAATTGACTTAACCGAAAAAGACCCTGTCATTGAAGAATATACTCCTGAAGTACAAACACAAGACTATGAGTATGAATTTTATTTTGACAATGATGTACCCGGACCACGAACTGCATCGTCCACAACTACAACTGAAGAATATGCGAACACACTATCCACATACATAGCCAAAAAAGAAACTTACTATAATACTGCGGACTCTGATAAAAAAATTCAGGTACTACAATTTTTTGAAAGCTTTTTAATAAACGGAGAAGGTACTAATATAACAGAAAAGAAAACACAGGAGTTAGTGGTAAAGATTAAAGCGGCGTTAGATAAAGGAGCCACTATAAATATGAAATTAGTAGGTTCTGCATCTGCACCAAATAGTGTTGCGTATAACGATTCTTTGTCTAAAAGAAGAATAGACGCCGTTAAAAAATATTTATTTTCGTTTTTTGACTTAAGTAAATATGAAGACAGATTTTCAATTACCGAAGACCCACAAGGAGAACAGTCAACCGCCACACCAGGCGGAGGTGAATACGGGTCTTTTAATTGTACAGAAGAGTTATCAGGTAACTCTACGACATATTCGGTTAACGCAATGGCATGTAGGGCTGTGGTGATAAAAACAATTGAAGAAATTCCTTCACCACCTGAACAAAGGGTAACCGAAGTACCGCCGGAGGAAACTATAATAACAGAAACCATAACAGGAAAAACGGAGGTAATAAGACAAAAAGAATCAAAACTAACCCAGCCGAGAAACGAAGTTGCTAAGATAATAGTTAAAAAATTATTAACTGAGTGTGACTACTTTAATATGATGAGGGAGGAAACACCAAGAGTGTACGAAGGTATCAAAGAGAAGATTAAATATTTTCAACCGGTATTTCACTCTATGACACCTGAAGGATTAAACAGTAGACTTACTTTCTTACAACAATGTTTGAGACCTGGTGATACAATCCCCGTAATAGGTGAGGACGGTAAACCAAGAGAGGGGGATGTTAAAAACACTGCGTTTGGTGCGCCTCCGATATGTGTATTAAGAATAGGTGATTTTTATCATTCAAAAATTGCAATTCAACAGATGAGTATTAATTACGAACCATTAACATTTGATTTGAATCCTGAAGGAATTGGTGTACAACCTATGATAGCAGATATTAATATGAGTTTTTACTTTATAGGTGGACAAGGAATAAAAGAGCCGGTATCTAGATTACAAAACGCATTGTCTTTTAACTATTATGGTAACACGGAGGTTTATGACGACCGTTCAATAGTTACCGAAGATAGGTCAGAATTAAATAGAGAGGCTTTAGACGCTATAGAAGATGCGAATGATTTTTCATTAACTGAAAACGGTCAAGTTGAAAGAAGTGAAGAGGCGGGAGATACAATAGGTGAAATAACAAGTACTCAAACAAGCCCTGAACTAACAGGAACAACACTCGATTTAATAGGTGAAATAAACTATAAAGCACCTGTTGTCGACTACGTCAAAAAAACACAAGCATATACACAAAATATTATTACCACTGTTGAAACCGTAAATACATTCCATTCAAGAATAGGTCTTTATTATCTAACACAAAAAAGAAACTACACAGAAGGCTATGTAACAGGGTATTTAGATGGTAATAATGAATATGAAACAAATTTATTTGGTAAACCGATAGAGATACAAAATAGGGTTATTGATTTAAAAAACAAACTATTAGAAGATGTTGATAATGATGAAAATCCATTTTTAAAAACACCTACCACAACAATCTATGAACAAAATTTAAAAAATAGTGATATAAAAAAATTTAAAAAGAATTTAAAAACACTCATTGAAAAAAGAACAAATGAATATGCTCAGATTATGGAAGGTCACGGGAATAGTGCAGTAGGAGTACAAACAGATTTTACTAGAATTAATGATAAACTAAATTTAATTACAACAAGTACTGACGGTTATAAAAACAAAAAAGGTAGGGCATTTATACTTTCATTATCAGCAACTACTGAAGTTGACCCTTCGTCAGATATGATAGACACATACGGGGAGTTAGTTGACGACATCCAAACAGTGGGAGAAGATATGAAAAATTTTTATGAAGAATTATTTCAGGGAGTAGATAATAGTGATGATGATTTTGATTTTGAAGACGAAGACAATAATATAAGTTATGGTCTTTTACCTGAAAAAGATAATTTATACATAGATTTTTTATTCCCACCTTATAACACAGAACCACAAACAAGATTTTGTACGATTAATTTTGGTTTTGTAATCAACAACCCTGAGGAATTAAAAAGACAAATTTTAGGTGAAAAACTAATAGAAAAAGCAGAATGGGTATTTTGGGTCGACACAGTAATTAACGGTATAGGAACACAGACAAATAATTTTTCAGCAGGCTCACTACCAAACAATAACTGGGGGTTACAGAGTATATATAAAAAACTACAAGGAGATTCAAACAGAAGTGTCGAAAGGTTTAAAAATAAACCAATATGTTTAAAATTTAATTTATACCAACCATTTAATTTAGAAAAAACAAGAAACTTCACATACATACAAAAACCACAAGAATCTGCTGACGACAGTAAGGTAAAATACTTTAACGCAACATTTAAATCAGGATTAAACGATGGACCCAAAAACATCTTTAATGAAAAATATACATTTAACTAATGAGATACTATAATAGATACCAAGACTTTCTTTTGAATGGAGAACAAACTGTAGTGCCGTTTGTAAACATCCCATCAAAACCAACAGACAAGAAATTTATTTATAGAGTTAGTAGAAGTAGATTGGATAAAGTAAGTCAACAATTTTATGAAACACCATACTTTGGTTGGTTAATTTTAGCGGCAAACCCTAAGTTCGGGGGATTAGAAAATAACATCGATGACGGTGCAGTTTTAGTAATACCCTTTCCTTTAGTGAATTCTTTACAAGATTATAAAAAGGCATTAGATACACACTTCTTCTATTATGGCAGGTAATGAATTCTTTAACAATCAAAATGTATATGTAGAAACCGATTATGACAACATTATTGTGGTAGACCCCAATAAAGTTGTTGATAGTGGGGGTAAAGTCTCTGAAAGGTTAGTCAATCACGAGGAACTCGTTATGTATGCCAGCTTAGAGGCTAAAATAATACCGAGAAGTAAATTAGTTGTTGGTGATAATTTTGAAACTGCGGTAGAAAATATTCGAGTAGGAGCCATTGATGACAACAAAGAAACGGTAATTAATTTTATGAAACCACAATCTCAGGACACGGGAGAAGGTCAAACACAAGATTCTTACTTAGATACCTCATGGACTGACAATTTAACACTCGGTAGAACACGTAATGGGGATGTTGACTCACAACTTTTAGGAATAACCAATATATCGATTAAGATAAATACTTCATACGCTGCGTTGGTAACTATTGAAATGGAAGACGTACAGGGAAGGGTTTTATTTGAGCAGGGTGAAAATTCTCCATACAGTGCGTTTTTTCATTTACCATACCCATTATTCACCTTAACTGTTAAGGGATATTATGGTAAGGCGTTAAGGTATGAATTAATGTTAAAAGATTTTAACGCAAGATTCGACCCATCTTCAGGTAATTATAAAATTACTACTAACTTTATTTCTCGTACTTACGCACTTCTTTCAGATATATCAGTAGACTCTCTATTCGCATTACCTCATATGTACGAACGAACCGCAACGTTAGGTCCCGAAAAGACCACAACCAGTAATGAATCGGGTTTACAAGAAGTCAGGAGGATTAAATCTACCAGAGGTTATGATATGATAAAGAATGTTTATAGTTCATATAAGGCCAAAGGTTTGATAGATGAAAATTTCCCTGAACTAACGTTAAGTCAAATGTTAATGAAGTTGGAAAACTTTGAACGGTATGTAATGGAGGCGTATGGACAAGAAGATTTTGCAATCTTAAACGATATTGATTTGTATCGAAAAACATTAAAAGAATATGAAAGTAAGATATACGGGCAAATAACGGATAATTGGGAAACAAAAAATATCGATAAAAACCTACCATTCATATTAAACATCCCAAACTCAGCGGTAGTATATCCGTTAAAAAAAGAATTAACAAATCAGGAAGAGACTGCGCTACAAAACATAAGTGACTCTATATCTTCACTTGACACCATTATCAAGGAATATAACACAAAACTAAATGATAATACCACGTTTGGTAGTGACGGACAAGCAAAAATACACGGAAAAAAATTAGAAACTACGCTCACCTCAACAATATCAATCAATAATTTTTTAACACAAATAACCAATCCCGATGATATCGATTATGAATCTACGTTTGAAGTAAGAAATGGTAGAGCGGGTACAGAACAGGAAGTCGAGGCACTAAAGGTTGAGATAGAGACAGAACTGACAATTAATGGATACCAAGTTAACGCTGAGACGTTAGAAATGGAGGACAGTCAGCTTAGGAGGACCTTCTTCATCTTTGGGGATGTATACGGTAAAACAAAATACAATATAACTAGTTTTTTGGGTAAGTTACAGAGGTTAAATGATGACTTTGAGACTAAGAGGAGTATGGTAGAAGAAAAGATGTCTGAGGCGTTGGCGGAAAAAATAAAAAGTCCTAACGTGGGTCTTGGATTTTACCCTACAATAAAAAACATAATCGCTGTTATATCGGCAAGTGCAGACGCGTTCCTAAGATTAATGGACCAAGTACATGACGAATCTTGGGAACAAAGAAAAAACCCGATAAGAAGAAATGCCGTTTTATCTCCTGAAAAATCACAAGGAGTTGAAACAAATAGTGGTAATGCCCCGACAACTAATAACCCACAACAAGAAACCGCCATTGTATATCCTTGGCCTCAGTATTTTGTTAACTCAGTAGATGAAGACGGAAATGAAGAACTAAAAGACACATACCCTGGTGACTATACTGTCGCGTCACAATTAAGAGCGTTCTCTTCTACGGTATGGCCTGAGGTTAGGTTTGTTGAAGAATTTATGAAAGGGGCTACTCAGAAAGAGTCAGGAAATATAGACTTCGATTTAACTAATACGTTAAAGGATAATCCATTTATGGGTATAAATGCGATAGAGTTCCCAAACCAAAATCAACCGTATACAGACTTAAACATAGTTCCATTTATATATGAAATATTTGAAAGAACTTTATTAAGTAGTAATTATACTAACCTTTATAAATCAAGTGGTTATAGGGATGAGGTTTACAGTGTTGTTAGTGACTTTGAGTATAATAACCTTAAAGAATCAGTTGTTAACTCAACGGAGTTAATCGAGCTATTAAAAAACTTCGCATTTAGTTACGAAAATATGTTGAGATATATGAAGTCTATTTCCAACAACGGACAAGGTACAAATTGGAATTTACACTCAAGGGGAGAGTTTACGACGCCATATATAAAATCATATTTAGAAAATGATTATGGAATATATGATTTAAGTTACTTAGAAGGAGATAGTACCACAGTTGAGTCAAATGTTGAAAATATAGATAAATTAGAAAAATACCTTAAAGCTAGCTACTCAGACGAAATGTCATTTAGTGATGGTTACCCATTTAATAATTTATTATGGATACAGAATAATTTATCAGAGGGGTCACAAATAAGTTCAGTTGAATTAAGTAACGACACGTCTAAAATGTTTTCAATAAACTCAACCAAAAAGAGTATCGCGTCTTTTAAGTACGGTTTTGATGTTTTAGCGGATTTAGGTTCACAATCATCAGGTCAGTCAAGTATAGGTAAAACATATGACAAAAAACCATTCACGTATTTTGAATGGATATTAAACTATAGTAATTCACCAACACAAGAGACTAGTGACCTTGACTCATCAATTAATTCTAACGGAAACACAAACTACCTAACAAACGCTCAAGTCATAAATTACTACAATCTTAGGATGCAAAAAGATTTAGTATTAACAGAGTCCTTTATTGATTATGGGACAAAATATGACACAACTGAGAATTACATTAGTAGAAACCAAACTACTTCACTACTTAATACACCATATTTCATCAACTCAATTATGAAAGGAGTTGAAAACGAAAAAAATGAAATTGAAAATCCATATACCGCTTTAGGTTATTTGTACTTAAATTCTTTACCTTTATCCACACTAAAAGAAAAGTTTAAAACAAACTCAAATACAATAACCACAGAGTTAAATTATATTTTTGCAACATTAAACAAGTATTCGGCTATTCATAAACTACCATACCCTTTCATATTAAAGTATGGTTCGATATGGCATAGATATAAAAAATATCAAAATGATAATATAGATATTTTAGATGATGTATGGAAAGATTTCGATTATGTAAACGCATATGACCCCATTTCAAACAACACGTCTAAGTCATATAGTTTTAATGATTATAATGGTGATAATACCACAATAAAACAATATGAGCAATTTACCGATATAATACAACTGAATCAGGGTGACCCCGCATTTTTAGGGGGAGATTTGAACGTCACGATAAACCTTGAGTCGACAAGAGTCCAAAACGGATTCTTCCCTAAAGTGATGAATGACGTTTATTATTTCTTCACCAAAAAAGACGTATTTAGTACGTATTCATCGTCAGAACTACAAAGCGTTCAAACCGAAAAAGGATTACAAATAGGTACGACATCAAAAACAAAAATAAAACTTTCTAAAGACCCTGAGACCGATTATCAGATGAATACATGGTCACAGTACTTTAATGTTTTAGGTAATTATGATTTTAGAGAGAATAAAGAAAATAAGGTACTAATAATACCTTCTTTTGGTGAAGCTAAATTTAATCAAACAAGATTTGAATGTTTTGATGCGGTTGGTAACCACAAACAAAATGTAACAACAAACCCATCGATTTATAATGGAGGGGTAAGGTCATTATGGTCATCTTCAAACTACGGATACTACTCAAATGAAATGATTGATAAACCAAAACCTAATCAATATATAAAACATATTAACCCTGAAAATAAAAATACACAGGCGTTTAATTTAGGTAATGATACTTCTTTAACTTATTCATCGATAGATGATATTTTCGGTGTCTTTACTAAAGACATGTTGGATTTATTTGAACAACACTTTTTAAATTTTTGTCAACCACCGAATAAAACACAATTCTTAGTTAACAGAGGAAACACAACATTTGAAGAGTTTATAAATAGTGAAGAGGTGAGGGGTCAATATGAAAATGGAGAAGTCCCTTCAACTGAACTGAGTAGATGGAAATCGGTTTATGAAAATCAGGAAAGTTTATACAATGGACCTAATTTATATAAATATGATTTAAATATTCATGAAGTTTTAAAATCTTTATTAATGGTTAATGCTCCTAGTGAACAGTTAAATTTTGACAATGTATTGAAAAGTTTAACTAACTCACAAAGCACACAATTCATAAACTATAATTTGGACGTACTCACAAATAAAGATATCATACTTAAAATTGGAAACCCATCGAAATATAATAATAAAGTTTATGGTTCATTAACAACATTATCGTCACAAAAAATTGAAGACCCTTATAATTTTGGAAACTATGTACAGAACTCATTACCTACCGAAGGTGGAGGTGTAAGTTTAGGGTCAAGTAAGGCGTCTTATCCGAGTGCGTGGAAGGCAATGTATGAATATGTTGGAGATTTCTCCGAGGGAGGATTTAAGTATGGAGATAACGGCTCATATCTAACCGACTTTTTTGTTGATATGGAATTTGAATTTACTGAAAGTAATGTTCAACTATTATCTCCTATCATAAAAATTTATGCATCTAAAAAGTCGAAAGACCAAACGATGAATAAAGATAATTTTATAAACGAAATTAACGAGTACCTTGGGGAACAAGAAAACTTCCAAAAGGATATACTAAATCAGATATTTATAAAATTGAATAGAGATTTACCATCGGTATCTATTACTGAAGAATCATTAGGACTGTCTAAGATAGACGGAAATATACCAAAACTTGAACTATGGAAAACGTTTCAAGCACTTAATGATAAATGGGTGGCAGGTCAAGACTTTAAAAACAGAACTATTTTTGAAGACTTCTTATTTTTAGATAGAGCGAACAGACCGGTGGGGGATAAGGTAGTTGTAAATATTTCCGAATTAGAAGGTTTTATAACAGGTAGAAGTGACAAAATGTCAGTTTATGGGTTATTAGGTCTGATATACCAAAAAAATAATTTTACATTTATACCAACACCCGCGTATACTAATTTCTACGGTAGAAATGATAGGACTAAGAAAAATGAACCATTACCACAAGACATACCGAATGACCTATTCGGTACGTTTATGGAAGTCGATACTAGAGATAGTAGACCGAGAATGATTGGAATTTATGTTGGTGAACCATCCTCTAATTTAGGTACAGGGCAGAATAATACTTTTAGAAAAGGTGACGACGCGTTTGATATAACAAACCCATCGGATTGCCCATTAAGAGAAAATCAAACAAACAAAACTAACTATTCTGATAGTAATAGATGTGTAGGATTTCAGGTAGATTTCGGAAAAAGAAATCAGGGAGTATTTAACTCAGTCTCTATAGACATGAATCAACACAAAAATATTGGACCGACATTCCAAGTATTGGAGGACATAGGTTCTCAAGCTTCGGGTCAACAAGTGGCTCAACAATCTCAATCTCTTTATAATTTTTATAAAACTAGAAGTTATACATGTCAAGTACAGTCTATGGGTAACGCTATGATACAACCCACGATGTACTTTAACCTAACAAACGTACCCTTATTTTATGGACCGTATTTAATTATGAATGTAACACATAATATAACTAATAGAGGTTTTACCACTAATTTTGACGGGGTAAGAATACCGAAATTTGCACTATCACCACCTGATAAGTTAGTTGCTAGTGTTAATAGACAGCTATTAAAACAATGGGAGGAGAAAGTCAGACAAATTGAAACAAACGCTAAAACAGGTGGGACGGAAAATGATTTAGCATTAACTAAGATGAAAAACATCTCCCAAGGACCAGAAGAAAAGGGACAAGAGATTACCAAATATCCTCAAAAACCATTTACCGAAATGGTAAAAACACCAATACAAGCGCAAGAAGTTATTGATTATGTTAACAGTAAAGATTTTACAAGTGATAAGATAAAAACATTAATATACGGAATATCGACACAAAATCAGTCAATCAGAGAAAATTGCTATAATAACAATATTATGGATGTAAGAACTGATATATTAGTAACTAATAGAGACCAATTCTTCGATTCTCAGGTTTGTGTACAATATGGGGGGATTTTAACAACAATAGCATCATTTGATAATATCGAAAAATCATTAGATTTTATGAGAGCAACACTTAACCCAATCGGACCCATGGCCGATGCAATATACGATGTACTACAACAAGGGGCAGTTATAGATGAATTACCTAAAACTTTAACAACTGTTTATATGAGTAATATTTACTCTAATCCGACAATTAACGGAAGTGCATCTGATATTATAAAAGAGGTTAATTATCAAAAACAAACCAACGAAAAATTCAAAACTAATTATGAACAGTGGTTAGATATATTTAAATCTGTGATACAGAGAGGTGAAAGTTGAATATTCCTAACAATAAACATATTTATATAAAAAGATTACAAATGAACATTAAAAATTTATTAGACGACTACCTACAAAAAGATAGTAGAATTACTGAAAGAGATAATGGTGATGGTTATAAAGAAGTTTGTGATTTAGATACTGGAGATTGTTATACCGTCAGAATGAGAGATGGTTTAATTGAAAGAGTTGATAACACTATGAAGGTTAATAGAACTATGAAAGTTGAGACACGACATGGCGTAAAAACATTATTAAATGGTTAAAAATTAGAAAAATGTCTATAGATAAAAAAATTATAAATGAAATTGAAAGATATAATAAGATAACTAATTATATCATTGAGCAGGAAGATACTGAATTACCCCCACTACCTGATGAAGGTGGTGATGAAAATTTGGAAATGGGTGTAGATACCGAAACAAATGTTGAGGAAGTTCCTGAACCTGTAGACGTTGATAGTGACCCAGATGTTGAAGTTGTTGGAGATGAAAGTGTCGATATTACTGATGAAGGTGGTGTTGAGGAGTTAGACATTACAGATTTAGTAACAACTCAGAAAGATATTTCTGACAAACAGGATGAGTATATGGAGAATATGTTTAGTAAGTTAGATGATTTAACTTCTAAATTAGGTGAGATGGACACTATCTTAAATAAGATTAACGACTTAGAACAAAAAGTTGAAAAATACAGACAAAAATCACCTGAAGAAAAATTACAGTTGAGAAGTCTTGATAGTTATCCATACAATCAAAAACTAACAGACTTCTTTATGGACAAACAAGATGAGTTAGAACAAACAGGTAAAAACGAATACGTTTTAACCTCTGACGATGTTGAAAGTTATTCTGATGGTGATATCAAAAAGTCTTTTGATAAACCATTTGAAGATGAAGATAGATTATAAAATACTATTAATATTAATTACTTTTTTATTTTCGGGATGTTATAATACAATCCCAACAAAAGTATACAAAAATCCTAGTAAATTTGGATTTGACGCAATGATTCCCACATATTGGGACGGACAATACCCTATAAAGTATTGGGAGAGTACAATTAAAGTCGGTGAAAAATGGACAGATTGGAACGGTATCACATGGGTGATTGAAAAACACCCAACGGAAGAAGGGGTTCTAATAGTTCGTACTGACATATCAGAATAAAAAAAGGACCATATTGATGGTCCTTTTTTATGTGTATCATTTGACTTAGTGTTTTTCGTTGTTATATTTTACATTGAGTAATAGATAAAAATTTAACGAATAAAAGAAAAAAATTATGGCAAATGCACTCGACGCAGTACTGGCACAGTACGAAAAAAACACAGAGTCTCGCGGTGGTGGAGACGGAATGACGCAACAAGAACGTCTTAAAAAATACTACACTACGTATCTACCTAAAGGAACCAAATCAGGGCAATCACGAATTAGAATACTCCCCACTCCTGACGGTTCATCACCATTTAAGGAGGTATGGTTTCACGAAGTACAAGTTGATGGACGATGGGTTAAACTATACGACCCAGGAAAAAATGATGGAGAACGTTCACCACTAACTGAAGTATATGAAGAACTCATGTCTACGGGTAAAGAGGCGGATAAGAAGTTGGCAATGCAATACCGACCTCGTAAGTTTTACATTGTGAAGGTTATTGACCGAGATAATGAAGAAGACGGGGTAAAGTTTTGGAGATTTAAAGACAACTATAAGCAGGAGGGTATTCTCGATAAAATCATTCCTATTTGGAGGGCAAAAGGAGACGTTACGGATGGTAACGAAGGTCGTGACCTCATTGTCGAACTATCTAAATCTAAGACTAATTCAGGAATTGAATACACCGTTGTTCAGACAATCATGTATGATGACCCATGTCCTTTAAGTGGAGATGCGGACCAAATGAAAGAATGGATAGAAGATGGTATGACATGGTCTGACGTTTACGCACAAAGACCTATTGAGTATCTTGAGGCGGTTGCACGTGGTGAGACACCTGTATGGGATTCTGAACTTAAGAAGTTTGTCTATGGTGACGACACTACCGAAACAATTGGTGGTACTACAACTACTAAGACAGAAACTACTGAAGAATTAAAAGACCCACAAACAAAAATGCAGGTTGACGAAGACCTTCCTTTCTAACAAAAACAAAACAATAGATGGGGGGGTGTAACAACTCTCCCATCTTTATCATTATGAAATTTTTGTAATGAAAAAAACAAAATACAATGGCAATTAAGAAAAAATCATTTAAAGACATAAAGAAGCAGTTTTCTTCTTCGGCAAAATTCAAACCTCAAAGATTCTATGACTTGGGCACTGATTTTTTGGATGCCGTAGGAGTACCTGGACCTGCTATGGGACATCTTAATATGTTCTTGGGTCATTCAGACACAGGTAAAACAACTGCTTTGGTTAAAGCGGCGGTTGACGCACAAAAGAGAGGTATTCTTCCAGTATTTATCATTACGGAACAAAAATGGTCGTTTGACCACGCAAAACTTATGGGTTTTGAATGTGAAGAATTAGTGGATGAAGAAACTGGAGAGTTGGATTGGGATGGATTTTTTATCTTCAATAACAACTTTGAATACATCGAGCAAATTACAGACTATATCAATTCTTTGTTAGATGCGCAAGAAAAGGGAGACTTGGATTATGACCTTCTTTTCCTTTGGGACTCGGTAGGTTCTGTACCTTGTAAGATGACTTATGACGGTAAAGGAGGTAAACAACACAACGCTGCGGTACTCGCAGACAAAATAGGAATGGGTATTAACCAAAGAATATCAGGTTCACGTAGGTCAGACTCTAAACACGAAAACACTTTGGTTATTGTTAATCAACCATGGGTAGAACTCCCCGACAATCCTTTTGGACAACCTAAAATCAAGGCGAAGGGTGGTGAAGCGATTTGGTTGAACTCATCAATGGTATTCTTGTTTGGTAATCAAAAGAATGCAGGAACTACGAAGATTACTGCAGTAAAAGACAAAAGAAAAGTAAAATTCGCTAGCAGAACAAAAGTCTCTGTAATGAAAAACCACATTAACGGACTAGGATATGAAGATGGTAGAATACTTGTAACTGCTCATGGATTCTTAGCGGGTAAAGACTCAACGGAAGAGAAGAAGTCTATTGAAAAGTACAAGTCAGAACATTCTGAGTATTGGAAAGATATTATTGGAATAGGTAGTGATTTTAAGTTGGAAGAAGATAGTCTAATCGCGTAATTTAAAACAAGTGACAAAAACCTTATTAGTGGACGGTAACAATCTATTTAAGATTGGATATCACGGTGTTCGGGAATATTACCATAAGGGTAATCACATAGGTGGAATTTACCACTTTGTGAATACAATTAGACGATTTATATCCGAATACAACTACGATAAGGTTATTGTTTTTTGGGACGGCAATGACAACTCTAATCAAAGGAAAAAGATTTTTCCTGAATACAAAGAGAATCGTCGTTATAACAGACTAAACGATATCCAAAAACAATCTTTTAATTGGCAACAAAAGAGAGTGAAAGAGTACTTGGAAGAGATGTTTATTCGTCAGGTTGTTGTTGATGGTAATGAATCGGACGATATGATAGCATACTACTGTCAAATATCTGAAGATGAAAACAAAACAATATTCTCGGCGGATAAAGACTTAACACAACTAATTTCCGAAAGAGTACAAGTCTACTCACCAACTCAAAAACAAATGATTAAGTTTGGTGATAAGGTAAAACTTAAAGATATTTCTATACCTCATCAGAATGTTACAACATTTAAAATAATATCAGGTGATAAGTCTGATAATATTGACGGGATATATTATTTTGGTGAAAAAACATTTGTAAAACTTTTTCCTGAGATAGTTGATTCTGTCGTTAGTGTTGACGATATTTTACAGAAGGGTGAACAACTACACGAAAATGACAAAGATAACAGAGCATTACAAAATTTACTTTCAGGTAAAACAAAAAGGGGGGTATATGGTGAAGAATTCTATGTTATTAATAGAAGTTTAGTGGATTTATCCTTACCTTTGTTAACTGACGAAGCAAGGGAACTCGTTGAACTTTATTATAAAGAAGATATTGACCCTGAAGGTCGGGGATATCAAAATCTTATGAGAATGATGATGGATGACGGGATTTTTAAGTACTTACCTAAAACAGACAACGCATGGGTGTATTTCTTGACACCTTTTATGAAACTTACAAGAAAAGAAAAAAGAAGATTTAGAAAAACTAATTAAAAAAAACAAAAAATGAGTAAAGAAAAGAATGACATTACTAAGATGGAGTTTCTACTCACATTGAATGACAATATCATTGTACAGAGGTATTACAATGTTAAAGGATTTAACGTAGACGCTAAAAATAGTATGGAATTAGCTGACGCAGTTAATGACGTATATATGAAAATTCATGGCGATTTGAAATCTAAAACAATTTGGTACATGCTGGAGAACCAGTATCAGATTATGTCTGACCCAAAAATTTTAGACACCTCTATGACTGATGATGACGAGGTATTTAACATCTATGTTAAATATAATGACGAAGTTATCATGCATCGAGGTTGGGACGGCAAGAGATACCCACCGAAGATTAGGTACACGGTTGACGTAAGACCTCATTTAAAGTCCATTCTGAAGTCCTTGACTGAAGTTTTTTCTTCTGACAAATTGACACAGAATTATATGGAATATACCCTTTATTGAATATATTTATTAAGACACATTATTAGTAATCACAATCAACATGTCGAAAGAAAAAAATTTCGGATATCTCGGAAACACATTTCAAATTCAGTTATTAAATAACATCGTTCTTTATAAGGACTTTGCTACTTCTATTGTTGACGTGATTGAACCTAAATATTTTGATAATCAGTATTTTAAGTTGATTATGCAGGTCCTAAAGGAGTATTACCAAAAGTATGAACATACACCTTCATACAATACCCTTGAACAACTTATTAAGTCAGAAGTCTCATCTCCTATGGCTCAGAAGATGGTTCTTGATATGTTAGAGCAAGTTAAAGAAGCCCCTGCTGAAGGAGAAACCTTCGTTCAGGAAAAAGGTCTTAAATTTTGCAAACAACAAGAACTTCAGAAGGTTATGTCTAGGGCTCAAAAAATCATCGATAAAGGTGATTTTGAGTCTTATGACCACTTGGAGGAAATGGTGAGGGAAGCCTTACAAGTTGGGGAAGTAGATACAGGTACTTCTGAGGTTTTTACTAACCTTGAAGAGGTACTTGAAGAAGACTTTAGGCACCCAATCCCTATGGGGATACCGGGTATCGACAACCTACTTAAAGGTGGAATGGCAAAAGGGGAAATAGGAGTTATATTAGCACCAACGGGTGTTGGTAAATCTACCTTCCTCACAAAGATTTCAAACCACGCATTCAACTTAGGATATAACGTTCTTCAAATTTTCTTTGAAGACAATCCTAAAATTATTCAAAGGAAACATTTTACTCTATGGACTGAAATAGCACCCGATTTACTGTCAATGCATAAAGACAAAGTAATAAATAAAGTTCAGGAAATCAGAGAAAATGCACCTAACAAATTAGTTCTTAAAAAACTACCATCAGATACTCTTACAATGAATCAGATTAAAAATCAGATTCGTAAGATGACTGCTGAGGGAACAAAAATAGATTTAGTCGTTTTAGATTATATCGATTGTGTTGTTCCTGATAAGAACTTAGGGGATGAATGGAAAAGTGAAGGTTCGGTTATGAGGGGTTTCGAGTCCATGTGTCACGAATTGAACTTAGTTGGTTGGACGGCAACTCAAGGTAATAGAAGTTCTATTTCCTCTGAAGTTGTTACCACGGACCAAATGGGAGGTTCAATTAAAAAAGCACAGGTAGGTCACGTTATTATCTCAGTCGCTAAATCATTACAACAAAAAGAAATGAACTTAGCTACTATTGCGATTACTAAATCACGTATCGGTAAAGATGGAATTGTGTTTGAAAACTGTAAGTTTGATAACGAGATGATAGTAATTGATACTGAACAAAGTGTTACGTTCCTTGGTCTTGAAGAACAAAAGGAGGAAAAAAACAAAGAAAGAATCCGTGAACTTCTTGAAAAAAGGAAACAAAAAGAAAATAAATCTTAATTAATTGTCTTAAAAGATGGAGAATCTAATGAATAAAATAGAGACAGATATGCGCTATGTAATAAAAAGAAGTGGCGATAAAGTCGTTTTTAAAACTGAAAAAATTGAAGTTGCGGTTTTAAAAGCAATGAAGAGTACTAATCAGGTCGATGAGGTAATGGCGGAGAAAATCGCTCGTATTACTGCGAAGGCGTTGTTTAGAAACGATAAAGAAAGAATACCACATGTTGACGATATTCATGATATGGTTGAGAACAAACTAATGGATAACGGACTTAACGAAGTGGCAAAAGAGTATATTGTATATAGGGCTAAGAATAGACCTGATATATTTTCGAAAAGAGTTAATTTAAAACCTTATGATTATCCTGAGTTAAATGAGTTTGTCGATGCAATTAGACATTCATACTGGGTACATACAGAGTTTAATTTTACTTCAGATATACAGGATTTTAAAGTGCACTTAGATGAAAAAGAAAAATCTGCACTTGAAAGAGCGATGTTGGCAATTTCTCAGATTGAGATTGCCGTTAAAACATTTTGGGGGGACATATATAAAAGGATGCCAAAACCAGAAATCGGTAACGTAGGAGCTACATTCGCGGAGTCAGAAGTAAGACATGCTGATGCTTATTCACACCTAATACAGTTGTTAGGTTTAAACAAAGAATTTGAAAGTCTAATGCAGGTACCCGCGATTAGAAGAAGAATTAAATATTTAGAAAAATCCATTTCAAACTCAAAAAGTGTTGAGAACAAGGAATACTTTGAGTCCGTAATACTATTCTCGATGTTTATTGAGAACGTATCACTATTCTCACAGTTCTTAGTTATTATGTCATTTAACAAACACAAGAATATGTTAAAGGGTATTAGTAACGCTGTTGAGGCGACATCTAAGGAAGAGAATATTCACGCTAGTTTTGGATTTGACTTAGTAAACTTAATTAAGAAGGAAAATCCACATTGGTGGACAGAAGAGTTAGTTGAAGATTTAATTGATGCGACATTGGAAGCGTGTGACGCAGAAATCGAGATTGTCAATTGGATTTTTGAGAAAGGAGACTTAGACTTCCTAACTAAAAAACAAACTATGGAGTTTATAAAACACAGATTTAACGTATCATTAAACTCAATCGGTATTGATAGTATATTCACCGTAAATGAAACATTACTTGAGACTACTGAATGGTTTGATGATGAAATTTTAACAACAAAACATACAGATTTCTTCAATAAAAGAAGTATTAATTATAGTAAGAAATCAAAATCGATTACGTCAAACGACTTATTTTAATTTAATTATGATATAAAAAATGAAAAATAGAAAACTTTTTGATTGGATTAATGAAGAATCCATAACCTTTTTACGTAGAGGGTATTTAAGTGAGGGAGAGGAACCTTTAGAAAGAATTAGAACAATTGCAGACCATGCAGAGAAAATATTAGGAATCGAAGGATTTGCTGATAAATTTTATGAATATATGGGTAAGGGATGGTATTCGTTATCATCACCTGTTTGGGCTAATTTTGGAAAAAAGAGGGGACTACCCGTTAGTTGTTTTGGGTCTAACATTGGTGACAATATTGAATCCATTTTGTTTACACAGGCGGAAGTTGGTGAAATGAGTAAAATGGGTGGAGGAACTTCAGGTTACTTTGGAAATATTCGTGAAAGAGGTGCATATATTACCGATAACGGGCAAGCGCCTGGAGCGGTTCACTTTATGAATTTATTCGAAAGTGTCGTTGATAACATCTCACAAGGAGCTACTCGAAGAGGTCGTTTTTCACCTTACTTACCTGTAGAGCACCCTGATATTATGGAGTTCCTTGAAATCGGTACTGAAGGGTTCCCTATTCAAGATTTAACACATGCAGTAACTGTTAGTGATGACTTCATGAAAGAAATGATTGGGGGTGACGAAGAGAAGAGAGCAATTTGGGCTAAAGTAATTCAGAGACGAGGTGAAATTGGTTATCCATATATCATGTTTAGTGATACTATGAATAACAACTCTCCCGATGTATATAGAGATAAAGGGGCTAAAATTTATAATTCTAACCTTTGTTCTGAAATTGCACTTCACAATTCAGAAGAAGAATCTTTTGTTTGTGTATTGTCATCTATGAACGCTCTACATTATGACGAATGGAAAGACACAGATGCGGTTGAAACTATGACTTACTTTCTTGACGCGGTTGTTACTGAGTTTTTAACTAAAATTGAAGACCTAAAATCTGACGGTTCTATTGAAGGTAATAGGGCATTCTTCTACTTGGAGAAGGCATACAACTTCGCTAAAAGACAAAGAGCGTTAGGATTAGGTGTTTTAGGGTGGCATTCACTACTCCAATCGAAAGGGTTGGGGTTTGACACTAAAGAAAGTGCAAGATTGAATGTAGAGGTATTTAAAAACATCAAAGAAAAATCATACAACGCATCTTCTGAGCTAGCTGAAAAATTTGGAGAACCTGAATATCTTAAGGGTTATGGGCGCAGAAACGTTACACTTAACGCGATTGCTCCGACAACATCATCCGCGTTTATTTTAGGTCAAGTGTCACAGTCAATCGAACCTATATGGTCTAACTGTTATGTAAAAGACGTTGCTAAAATGAAAGTCACGATTAAGAACCCAATACTTAAAACCCTGTTACTTGAAATAGGGAAAGACACTAAAGAAGTGTGGGATACGATTAAAAAGAAAGACGGTTCAGTACAACACTTAGATTTTTTAAGTGACGAGCAAAAAGATGTTTTTAGAACTTTTTCAGAAATCAATCAAGCGTCAATAATTAATCAGGCTGCGGTCAGACAACAATACATTGACCAATCGCAGTCATTAAACTTAATGGTATCTCCTGATATGCCGACAAGAGATGTTAATAAGTTATTGATTGATTCATGGAAGTTAGGAGTTAAAACACTATACTACCAACACTCAATGAACTCGGCTCAGGCATTTGCAAGAAAGAAGTTGAATTTAAATGACCTACAATGTGTCGCATGTGAAGGATAAAAAAAGACCCGTGTTTAACACGGGTTTTTTTATAAAAATACTCTAAGTTATATTTATTGTTATGGCGATAAAGAAAACTTATGGTGTAAATTTTCCTTTTAGAGAAAGTACTGACGGTACTTACTTAGACTTAACAGAAAATGTACCTGAAGAAGTAAGGGCAGATTTACTTCATTTAATATTAACAAGAAAGGGTAGTAGATATTATTTACCTGATTTTGGAACTAGAATATATGAGTTTATTTTTGAACCTATGGATGGACCTACATTTGACGCAATAAAGTCAGATATACAAATAGCGTGTGATAAATACATACCTAACCTACAGATAAATGATATCACAATTGAACCATATAGTGAGGATGATAAGAGTCCTATAGGTGATTTAAACGTCGAGGACCAGAGCTCAACATATGAAATGTTTGATATATTTAGAACAGCGGGTGAGGGGGTTGAAGAGTACACCGCCAAAGTTAAAATAGACTATTCAATCAAAGATAGTACATTTGATACGAGAGATTTCATTATTATTAATATTTAAGGTAAATGGCTAATCGTAAAATATCATACACAGATAGAGATTTTGAAGGACTAAGGCAAGACCTTATTAATTTTACACGTCAATATTATCCTGAATTAATTGATAATTTTAATGATGCGTCAGTTTATTCTGTATTTTTAGATTTAAACGCTGCAATTGGAGATAATTTACATTATCACATTGACAGAAGTGTTCAAGAAACTGTTCTACAGTATGCTCAACAAAAATCATCTATATATAATATAGCAAGAACATACGGACTAAAGATACCTGGAAACCGACCGTCAATTGCGTTGGTTGACGTTTCTATAACCGTACCTGCTTTTGGGGACCAAGAAGATAGTAGATATTTAGGAATTATAAGGTCGGGCTCTCAGTTCATAGGTGCTGGTCAGATATTCGAAAATCAAGACGATATTGATTTTAGTACTCAGTATAATAGTAAAGGGTTTCCAAACAGAACTAAAATACCGAACTTTGATTCTAATAATAGAATAGTAAATTATACCATCACAAAAAGAGAAGTGGTTGTTAATGGAACTACAAAGGTTTTCAAAAAAGTAATTAATAGTAACGATGTAAAACCATTTTACGATTTCTTTTTACCTGAAAAAAATGTAATAAGTATAACATCTTTAATTCAAAAAGATGGGACATCCTATTCTAGTCCGCCGACATATGATGAGTTTATCACTTCACCCGATAAATGGTATGAGGTCGATGCGTTAGCAGAAAATACGGTATTTGTTGAAGACCCAAGTAAGGCGTCAGACAATCCAGGTATAAAAGTCGGAAAATATATAGAGACTGAAAACAGATTTATATCCGAATACACACCTGAAGGATATTGTAGAGTCCAATTTGGTAGTGCTACCGTAACCGCTGACGACCAACTTGCCGAGTTTGCAAGAACGGGGATACCATTAAGGTTACAGGATTATCAAAACAACATTGCACTTGGTAAAACAGTTAAAGCGAATACGACATTATTTGTTAAATATAGAATCGGAGGTGGTGCGACATCAAATATAGGGGTTAATACGATTAATCAAATCGGTAATGTAAATTTTGCGGTAAACGGACCATCACAGAACATTAATCAGAATGTAATTCAAAGTTTAAGATGTAATAATGTAACCGCCGCTATCGGAGGAGGTGACTTACCTACAACAGAAGAGGTTAGAAATATGGTAACTTATAACTTTTCAGCACAAAAAAGAGCGGTTACTATAAACGACTATAATTCTTTAATAAGAACGATGCCAAGTAGATTTGGTGCACCTGCAAAGGCTGCGATTGTTGAGGAAGATAATAAGATAAAAATTGAAGTATTATCATACGACTCAAACAGAAAGTTAACTAGTAATGTGTCTAAAACATTAAAAGATAATATTGCTAACTACCTTTCTAATTATCGTATGATAAATGATTACATATCTATACGGAGTGCTGATGTTATTGATTTAGAGTTTGAGTTCAGTGTTGCTATGACATCCACAGAAAACCAAGGACAGGTTGTAACTAGTATAGTTAATAGTGTCGAATCTTACTTATCTCCGATGACTAATTTATTAGGTAAAAATGTTAACATATCTGACATTAGAAGAATTATACAAGATATACCAGGAGTTAGTACATTGGCGGATTTAAAAGTGTTTAATAAAACAGGAGGTCAATACTCATCGTCCGAGACATCTCAAAGATACGTTAATAAAAATTCTAAACAAATTGAGTTGATAGATGATACTATTTTTGCACAACCTAATCAGATATATCAGATAAGGTTTCCTGAAAAAGATATTAAAGTCAGAATCAAACAACTTAAGAACGTAGAGTTCTCATAACGCATTCATATACTTTTATTTTTTTAAAATTAAAATTAAGATGAATAACTATTTATCTTAAAAGTATTTTATGTCAAAATCATATAGGTTTAGAACAGAAGTAGGGGTCGACAAAGAAGTCAGACTCAATATTGACCAGGACTTTGATTTCTTAGAAGTTTTGTCATTAAAGTTTAGACAAGAGGATTTGTATGATAGGTTTTGTGCGGATTATGGTGTTGTCGCTGGTAGGGTAGTAGTTAATGGAGGCTTCGGAGTTCCGAACGTCAACATTTCAATATTTGTCCCACTAGATAATGAAGACGCTAATGACCCGATAATTTCTACACTTTACCCTTATAAAAAAATAATAGATAAGAATGAAGATGGGTATAGATATAACTTATTACCTTACGAACAACAATACGGGGGGCATACACCGACAGGGACATTCCCATCTAGAGATGATGTTTTAACTAGGAGTGAAGTTTTACAAGTTTATGAGAAGTATTACAAATACACTGTAAAAACTAATGAATCGGGAGATTTTATGATTTTTGGTGTTCCTTTAGGTCAGCAAAAAATAGTAATGGACTTAGACCTTTCTAATATTGGTCAGTTTTCATTAAGACCTGCAGATTTAATTAGGATGGGTAGAGGAGTTGAAACTCAGTTTAACGGTCAACAGTTTAAAGCAAGTGAAGACTTAAATAGTTTACCACAATTAGTGAATGTTGTTAAAGAAATTGAAGTTTATCCGTTTTGGGGTGAGAACGACTTGTGTGATGTAGGATTAACCCGTACTGATTTTGACTTGAGAGATGAGGGGATTGAAATAAAACCGACATCAATATTTATGGGGTCTTTAATATCAACAGTAAAAGACCAATACCTAAGGGCCAATTGTAAACCAAAAAATAAAACAGGTGGTTTATGTAATTTAGAAACTGGTCCGGGTCAAATTTTGGCTATTAGACAAACAATTGACGTTGATTTTAGTGGTAAACCTATTATAGAAGAGTATAAACTTGAAGAGGGTGGAAATGTAATTGATGATGAGGGTGTTTGGTTAATAGACCTACCTATGAACCTAAACTACGTCACCACAAATGAATTTGGGGAGCAGATAATTTCAATAGACCCAAAAAACGGAATCCCAACAAAAGGTAAATATAGGTTTAAAATAAAGTATCAAAATGAAGGTGGGTTAGAAGAAGATGTTATACGAGCTAACTTTCTAGTGCCTAATATTAAAGAACATGGTTGGTCGGGTAGTACGATTGACGATTTACCATCAGAAGAGAAAAGAAATAAATCATATGCCTTTTCTTTAGATTGGGAGGACTATTATGACAGTGATTCCGCAATAAATTGTAATGATAGTTTCTATGAATTTAATTATAATAAAGTTTATACGGTTGCGAGTAATATTGACAGGTTTAAATGGGGATTCAATAGAAAAAAACATTTAGGAATTAAACAGATTAATGATGACAGTTGTAAGTCACTTAATAACACTCCACCAGTTAACGATGCCGTTAGAAGTGGGAGTCCTTTCATTTTTATATTTAACTTCTTATTAAGTATTATAACAGTACCATTAATTACTTTAATTATAATCTCACACGTTCTTGCATTTCTTTACCCGATACTAAGAATAATAATAAACATTATAGTCGCAATAATTAATGGTATTATATATGCATTATGTAAAGCGGTCGCTTGGATACCTGGGGTAAACTTAGACTGTCAAAAATCAACACTAACGCCATTACCAAAAGAGAACCCGTTTAAAACTATAGCACTACCTATGTTATCGTATCCAGACTGTGAGGCTTGTGAGTGTACTACAAAAAGTACCGATAATAGTAGTGAGCAGGAACAGTCTGCGGCTGAAACTGAAGCTAATTTTGCTTTCGGTGCAATTATAGATGCGACATCTAGTAACGCTTATGTGTATGACCCAGACCTTAATCAGTCATGTGTTAATGATTACGGTAGTGGAGAAGTACTTGATAACTCGTACTTATTTAGGTTGTCAAAAAGGTTGCTTGGTTCGGGATATGATAATAGAGATGATAATAACAGTTTTTATAAAAATATAATAAAAGAAAATGACGCTAATGTACCAAACAATGGTAATAAAAACGACCAATTCGAGTGGTATAAATCACCGGCATACCCCGTTTATAAAGACGTATATGATGAGAAATATAAGATAAGATGGGCATACCAATATAACCCCACTTGGGCACAGGCGTTAAATTTAATGAATCGAAGACGTATGTATTTTGGTGACGCGGGTATGAATGGTTTATTTAATAACATGCCAGGCGGGTCTAATTATTCATCACGAAAGACCACAAATAGAATACAAGTTAGTTGTGTTAACGATGACTTTGGACCACAAAACGGCGCTCCTTGGACAGATATGTGTAACGTATTCTTATTTGACCCAGGTACCAACCTAACTACAGGTTCACTAATGACCTTTAACGATTTAAATGAAATTAACGACCCCAACGTTAACACATATGAGAACGGGAACCAATTCGGTAATGAGTCTATTACAGGAAGTACCAATGGTAACCCAAACACATATACTCAAGTGGAAGTCCCATATGTTCAGGCCAATGGACAGACTGGTGTTGGGTATGCGAATTTAATTAATACAAGTACCACATCCTATTATACGTTTAAAAGTGGGGTTGAATACTTCCAAGTACTCACATCGATGACATTGAATGAGATGAGTACGCAATTAAAGGAATTTGAAAACGATGCCCTATTGAAAAAATTCGTAAGGACCTATAGAAGTAAGATTAATTGTAAACAAGAAGCTTCTGAAGAAGAAGGGTTTATATCTAATTTAAAGGTTACTGAGTCATACGATGATTATGAAAATATTGTTGTCGCCTTTTTTGTTAGGGGTGTTGATGTATATACTCCGAGACAAAAAATGAGATACGATTTATCTAAATTATTCGGTTTTGGTATCAACGGTCAGAACGATTACGTAGGTGCTAGAGTAGTTGAAGGTGATTATTATATGAATATACCGATTCAACCTAACGGGGGAGGTAGTGGTGATGAATGGTGGACAAATAGTGAATCTCCAACACCACACTATGAAATAGACAGTCCTGGTAGTTTAAAGTGGTACTCTTCGAATAACGGAGGAGGGTCAGGTAACTGGAGTGACGCGAACAAACTATATCACTCTTCATACACATTTACACCAAACTCGTCAAATTGGCAACCATTTAAAACATACAGTTTTAATAAATATTGTTCACTTGATGGACAAATAAGTAACGCCATGCCGGGTTACATGGGTGATTTTGGTGTGAGCTTACCCGATGAAAACTTCCCTGAATCAGGGTTGAACCCTTGGATGCAAAAAAGGATTGAAGGGTGCGGATACCAATACGCTGATTTTGTCGGAACCTCCAATAATAAAAAACGTAGAGAATTAGGTTCTTCAGCACATAGAATTACAAGCGTCTCCCCATTGTACTTACCCAAAAATTACGAACAAAACGGTGACGGTACGTACCCTAATGGAGTCCCACACACATGGATGTCACAATCCAATAAAATTGTATTCCGTTCCGATAGATTACCATCGAGTGACTTCTTTGAAAATTTTGAAAGTGACGCAAAAGAATTCAGAAGATACACATTACATATGAATAATATTCAAAAAACGTATTTCATAAGTGATGATGGTGTTATTACAACACCTGAAGGTGAAGTTATAGGAGCTGCGGATGGTAGTGGTAATTCTGCTGATGATTTAGAAGACGCGAACTCAACCGTAGCTAACGTCATTTCTTCATTTAGTTGTGGAGGGATGGTTCCTTTAGGTTGTTACGAAGGGGATGGGGAAGATTTTGATATATCGAGTCCTTGTTATTTAAGTGAAAATGAAGTATGGACGGGTCCTGAACGAGTTGTAAACGGATGCTATCAGTTTGTTATTAAGAGGGTTATTATCTCAATACCAAGAGATATCCTTATGTTCTTTGAATGGAGAGTTAGGATAAGGTTTATGTATGCGCTATGTCAAGGAATTATTGGAGAAATGTTTCAAAATAACTGGTTAAATGGAACCTTATATATGCCCGCAATACAAAAACAAACATTATTTAATAGCGATAATGAACCAACAAGGTATAGGTATTGTGGTGACCCTCAACAATTTTGGGATAACAGAAAGAATCAGGGACCACTATACTTTAATACTGATACCAACTCATTCTTCTATAGAAGTACTCCATATGATGACGAGAGTAATCAATTTGTTGGACAAGAACCGGGTAGAAATTACTACACAGGGCAAAACAAAAAAAATATATGGAGTCCTACTACAATAATGGAGCTAGGTCCAAGAGATGAGTTTACTAAAGAAATATCATTTTCACCTGAGTTTGAGGGTTATTTTATTGATTTAGTTACGTCATCATCATATAAGGATATAAGTACGATTATAAACTTATTTGCGGTATCAAGACTTGCAAATGCAGGTTTCTTAGAGACATTATTAGGAGCGGGGGACGCTAGTGTGGGGGCGATATTCTCAAGAGAGTTTGATACAATAGCTGACGGCACTGCATTTGCCGACTTTATAACCAATCCTTTTGATTCAAGAGTTGATGGTGATTTTGCTCAAATGATAAGTATAAACAGTGAATTTGGGGTTATACCTTATCTTGACGGTAACTATGAAGATAGTATTACCGTACAGGATGATAGGTTTGGAATATGGTTTAGTTCTAATACTCAGAATAGAAGACTAATTACAAACGGAGTTACCACATTCGGTACAGAAGTTGAGGGACCAACTAATTCATTTGGTTACCCTAATTCTCAAGTGATACCTTTTTATATGTGGAGGATAAAAGATAATGGACTATTCGGTACTGAACAAAACACATGGGAAACGTCATGTATATATGCGTCGACTTATCAAGGGGACGACTTCTTTGAAGGTAGTGGAAAATATATGAAACCTAACTCAGGATATGGGCTTGGTTATATTTACAATAGAAGTAGTAGTGATTCCGAACTTGACGAATTTCCAGTGAATAGTCCCAATAGTTGTGAAGACTCTTCTGGTGGTGTAATTTCTGACTTACTATCAGACGATTTGGCTAAAGGTAACTTTAAAGTGGGTAATCCATTTCATTTTTACTTTGGTTTAAGAAGAGGTAAAACCGCAATGAATAGGTATATAAAGAAATATATTTTTAACTTAGAATGAGTAATAAAAAATCTAACGAAATTCGGATTGTTAGGGGTGAGGACCGTTTTGCTGGGTCTTCAAACTCCGATATGCGAATTGATGTAGATTTACAAAGTAATAGAAGGAATAAAGTTGAGGGAGACAGAACCAAAATTTTAAATTTAGAACAACAATTTGACGATGAAAGACAAAAGTCTAGTAAGTTTAGAATAGTGGGTAAAATTACAAATATATTTGATAATGTAATATCGGGAGGGACTCAGTACACCCCATTTAAGAATAATTTATACTACACAAACGAATTAAATAATTTAGAAAATGGTTCTATTATATGGGAAGGTTATCCACAATATGATGAATTTACTTTTTACAGAACAAGGGGAATTGAAGGTCATGTCCCGTTTATTAATAAAAGTGCGACAACATATAATTGGACTAGTTATGTTTCTTACGGTTATAAGAATAAAGAGGACCAACTTATGAAACATAAGGTTATCTTTAGTAGTGGTACGTCCATTAATAATTTTGTAGTTACCGATGGGGTACCGTACTACATACTTAATAGACAAAATTCAGGTAAAAATCTAATAACTTTTTATTGTGGTATTAAACATAATCTATCTATTGGTGATTGGATTTATACAAAGGATGAAATAGATGGTAAGAGATATTTTGAGGTTTATACTTTAGGTGATAACTCATACGGTAATGAAGATAAAGTGTTTTCTATCTTTAATTATGGTTTTGAAAGTGTTCTTTTTGGTAACTACTCCACTGGAAATTTTAGAAGGGTTGGCGACATTAATAATAAAGAAGAGACTACATCTAATTACTACGTTAAAGTTCATAAAATTTTGACAGACACCACCAATGCTGACGTAACCAAGATGGGTTTTGAAAACAACCCATTCCCAATCAAAAAGAAGTTAGAATATTCAGGACTGACACCAAATAATATACAACGGACATCAATTAAGGATGGGTCATTAACCGTGGGGTTTTCTTTTGATGAAGATATTGATTTAAGTGGTTTAAAAGATAATTTAGATAGACCAATAACGGAGTTGTTTGTTACGATAATTAATAAAGGATATATGGGATGGTTCAATAATCCATATTTGGGTAATAACCCAAGTAATACAGGATTACAAGTTGGGTGGGATATGAACTTCTTAAAAAATGATATTGATAGTTGGTGGGATGTAGACAACTACAGTAATCGAGACAATATACCCTTTGGTGAATATACTATTAATGACACCACTTTTTACTATAACGAAAATTTAAGTAAAGGTGATGAAATTATGGGTGGGGTTTGTGAATATAATAACTACGAAGGTGCCGAGACTGAATTAAGTGAGATTAACCATAAGATATCATATAACCCGCAGATATTTGATAATAATAGTATTAATACTTTACCGAGTGGTTATGCATACAAACCACATTATAAAATTCCTATTGCTGCGTATTCTGACTATGTAGAAACAGGAGACGTGGATAAAGTAGATTTAATACCTGATTACTCATTTTTATCAAAAAACGATAATCAGTGGAGATGGAGAGATATATATCCATACGGCTTTATAGATACGGATGGTAACGGATACAATCACCCATTTTTAAACGGATGTCATTATCCATACACTAATATTTTATTCTTATTATCTCCGATGGCGAAAGATTTAAATAATTATAATAACGTGATTTACTCACCATTAATAGATGACTGTGAATAAGTACAGATTCAACATACAACCAGGAGACAGATACCTCAATATTCCTATTGAGATAAAAAACGACATGCTTGGTAGAGATGACTTGGTAGATAAGTATGAGGATGAGGTATTACAAGAAGTGATAAACCCTATTGAGGATTTTGAGGTGACTAGATACTCACATAAAGACTGGATTAAAAATAACGAAATAAAGTCATCGATTGAATATCAATTCTCATTTTACAATAGAAATACTGACATAGCTAATGAGACCTCTGTCTCTACTTCAATATATGTGAATGACTATGTTTTTACTGAAAATCCTAATTTTAGTGGAGAATGTTTTACAGAGGCCGAAATTTACTACAACGCAAATTCTTTTAAAAGAAGTTTCTTTAAATTGGACCTTTATGATACATCAGATAGTGAGACTCAAAAACTATATTTAACGATAATAATACCCACACAACAAGGAGAAACTAGAAATTCGGATACAGACCCGATAATATCAAACCCATTTGTTAACGGACCAACACAGCCCTCTATTGCACCTGGCGGAGGTGATTCAGGTTTAAGAATTATCGTTGAAGATGATACAAAAATAGAAACAGATTCAAATACTACGTTTGGTCCTTCATATAAAGCGACTTTTAGTAGTTGTAACTCACAAATATTATATAGAGATTTAGATATTAACTTGTTTAACTCAATGGATTATCCAAATACTAATTACACTGTAACTTCTGCGGGTATTTGTTATGAACTTATAAATGTAGATACCGAAACAATAATACCTGACCCTGAATTATCTATTTACATAAGTGACCTTAATCAAATGGGTACCTCTGGGTGTGGTTGCGTAGAACCAACACCGACACCAAGTATTACTCCATCAGGTTTACCACCCGCTTACCCACCATGGCCCCCCGGTCCATCACCTTCTATAACACCGACACCGAGTATATCTACGCAAAGTCAGGGGTCTGGAGGTGATATTAACAACGACCCACAGGGTATTGGTAATTCGGGTCCGTCATCACCATTATTAGCTCCACCGAATGTAGAGATAAAAAAACCAAATTTCGTTTTAGACTTTATTGGGGATAAAGAGGGTTACTTCATTTATTGGTTAAAGGACCCAAACTACATAAATATCGATACGTTTTATATGGGAGCAAAGTTTTTTAATGCGAAAACAGGTCAATTCAGTAGATTTTTAAATAAAAGACAAACTTCAATATCTGAGAGGTTCAACTTCGATAAAAGTAAGTCTTTTTATTATAAAGTTCAGTTAGACACAGAAAAATACATTTATGAAGTGTTTGATGTTGAAACAAATCAAAGAGTAGGAACTAACTCAGAAATAAAATGGTTTGAATATATGAATCCGTGATGAATGAAGAAAAATATTTTATAAAAATATCTCCAGAATCACTTAAAAGTGATGTTTTCCAAAAAACCTATAGTGGAAATACTTTTGGTGTATATTCTGCGATGACTGCAGTTTTAAGTGGTGGTACAGGTGGAAGTAGTTTATTGACAGGACTTACCATACCCATAGTTTTTAAGCAAACCTTTGATGATATGGGTTTTTATAGTGGATTTGACGGTTTTATATTACAAAAAGACGTGGTAAGTAATTTTTCAGTTAGCGGGGATACCACCAACCAATATAACATTAAAGTATATAACACCTCAGATGAGTTTAAAAAGTTTTTAAAATTATCTACTTATGAAATTAATTGGGGAGATGGAACAATTGAACCATTTACCGCGGTTTTTCCTGATTATATGGAACATACCTATCCATCCGTTGATGACACTTACCTAATAAAATTAACACAAAAAAATCCATGGGGGGTTACAAATATAAGTAAAAAAGTAACACTACCTAATGTTCCTGTTGAAATTAATAATGAACCTAATGAGGTCACTTTTACACCACAGTCAGGAAATTGGGCAAATGTTTCATTTAATGCTAATTATATTTTTACAGGCGATTCTAATAATACTATTTCAGGTCAGACTAGTAATGAGACATTTAATATATCAGGTTACACATCTTCCAAGTTAACTGAACTAAAACTATACGGACCAACAAAATATGACACATCTGTTGTCGTAAAAAGAAAAAATGAAAACTACGGTAGAGTCACCGAGATTACGGAATCATATACTGCATATACAATACAAGACGTAAATTATTTTGATTATCCTAACAAAAAGACCGTTTTTGTCATGGAATCTAGTGGATTAACTGAGGATATGATTACTGCAGAACCAATTACGAAAGAAGAAGTATTATTTGGAGTAGTATCGTCGCCAGAAATACAATCCCAAATATTTATTGATAGAGGTAAAATTTCTGCTTTCGAAGGAATACAGAGACTCGGAGAAGTCGATAATATGGGAGACTTAGTATCTTATGGGTACGGTTTCTTTAAAATAAAAGAACAAGAGTAAAATGGCGTTAGGAACATACGGAACAACAAGACCATCAGATATGTCTCCCGAAGATGTGGAGATAATACTGAACTACACCCCCTCAAGAGACGTTACTAACGATTTTGAGTTAAAAAAACTAAACGCGAGTGACATTTTAACGCCTTATTTTCATAACGACAGTACTGGTGGTAATGCTAATGTGGAGATATTAGGAGGTATGTATAATTTAAAATTACCAGCCGACGAGTTTAACGAAATAGGTATTTATACACTTTATATTAGACCTGTAGAGATAAGAACAACGATAACAGATTGTGGAGTTCTATCTTCATTACCTAATGTTAAGGGTATTATCGTTGATTTAAATCAGGTTCCTTCGCAATATAGAAATAGATTTATTAATCAGGGATTAGTTGGTCACAGAGTAGAATACCTAAATGATGATGGTAGTAAAATAACTAATTTTTATAGAATAATTACATCTTCCTTCTATTGTGAACCCGTAGTTACTAACCTAACAAACTCTTCACAAAAATCTATAAGATATAGATACGTAGAAAGTGGTAGTGACTTACTATTTTGTACAGTATCACCCGCGAGCGCACCTTCCAACAAACCTAGTGCCACTCCATTTATCGGACAACCAAATCAAAACATTATAATTACGAATACGTTTTTTAATCCGATTAGTGTTGAGATAGAAATGGCGGAACATGATATCGATACGTTGGCAATTGCTCTTTACGGTAATCAGACCAAGTCCATTGAAGATGGTGTCTATACATTATATGATAGTGACCTTAACATTTACAAACAATACAACTTATATGAAATTCGTGATGAGTTTAATAATCTATTATACGAGGTACGTCAAGACCGAGGTGGTAATATAGACTTTAGTAAAAACTTTACAAACATCACAGGATAATGGCCGACAATAAATATAGATACCCACCTGCTCCCCCTAACGCTAGGGGGACTTTTTCAGATGAACTCGTAGGTTTTCAACTGATTGATGGTGGAGGTCTTACGCAAGGAAATTTTGAGTTTACCACTAACGTTGTTGAAAAGGTTAACAGAACTTTTGACACGGGAGTGTTTTCCGCTCCGATATCCCTCAACGACTTAGATTTTAATAGTTTAGAAGAGTCTAAAATTATTATGGCCAAAAATTTTAGGGTATACCCTAATTTTGATTTATCTAAAGTAACTAATTTTTCACTTTATGGTTCAATAAGGAAAAGATTTTCATCGTCTATTACTAAGGTAATAAATTATTTTCCTGCCGCAATTCAGATAGACAAAATTTATTACGGTTTAAATACGGGGTATACCGCGTATAACATAACTTATGATAATGTTGAAGGTCTTACAACTTTTGAATTAGACGTTACTACATTTAAGAATACTTTTGATATTGATTATTCTGAAAATGCTGACCGTAACATTTCTGTTCGTCCTTTAGAGGTTAGTCCATTAAGAAATTTAACAAGAAATTTTTTAAAATACGCCCTATTCCTTGAAGATTTAGAAACTGAATATAAATTTGTTGATTTTGATGCATCGCCGAGGTTATCGGCGGGTACCGTAACTGTGGTAGTTGAAGGAAACCCATTTAGTGGTGAAGTAAATTCAACAAAAAGTATTCTATTAAAGCCAAATAAGTTTGAAACCGAAAAGGCATTTAAAGACCCGTTTGATGAAGTTGAAGACTTTTTATTGAATCGTTTGGTGTCTCCTAAGTATACTGCGGAATTTGAGTTCATGAGGGAGGGAGAAGATGGTAACTTCTATAAAACTAGACAAAAGGTAACTTGGCCATTAGATGGTTTTTGGAATTTAGATATTCGAACAGGGAAGTTTGAATCATATATGGAGAGGTTAAACATCATCGCAGATGATATTGACGAGTTTAGGTCAAACTTAATCTCAAGATTTTTAACAACGGGAGCTTTTAAAGACTTTGATACTCAGGGTAAAAAAGTAGAGAAGGTATTGCAGTTGTACGGTAGAAGTTTTGATGAAACTAAAAAGTTCATTGACGCATTGGCTTTTATGAATTCGGTTAACTACACAGTAAAAAACGATATACCCTCACAACTTTTAAAAAACTTAGCACAGACATTAGGATGGGACACTAACATATCTTTAATAACTAATGATGACTTCTTACAAAGTATATTCGGAACTAAAAACCAATCGATATACCCTGGACAAACTAGAGATAAAACGCCGACTGAATTAGATTATCAATACTACAGGAATCTAATATTAAATTCCGCATATCTATTCAAATCTAAGGGAACTAGAAGGTCAATAGAGGCGTTGATGAGAATGATAGGAGCTCCTGAGGCATTAATTGAGTTCAATGAGACCATATATTTGGCTGACGGACCAATTAATGTAGATAGGTTCAACGAAGAATATGCAACAATAACAGGTGGTACCAAAACTACTGAAACTCCTGTATTAAATCCTAACGTCACTTTTAGTTTTGAAGGAGTACAGTATACGGGATTCACCACAGAATTATCGATAACTTCTGTAGATAGTACAAGGGGTGATTATCCCGTCGACGAGTATGGATATCCGAAATCCATGACACCTACGGAGGATATATTCTTCGAAAAGGGTTCGGGATGGTATGAACAAACACCCGAACATAGAGCGCCTGTTAGAATAGACACCGATAATTCTGTTTTTACAGGGCAAAATCCTGATGTACAAACTAAGTTAGAGTCCTTCACATATGGTGAAAAATACTTTAACAGGTTTAGACATTTCCCATATATGGATTTGGGTTTTGGTATTACTACTATAAAGGATAATAACAAATCTTGGACAGATGACGAAACAGGATTAAGAAGAAATACCCAAGCGGGTTATAACGCTTACTACATTGTCGATGATGAAAGATTGGTTTTAAATAGAAAAAATATTGACTTAGGATTAAATATGGGTCAGGGTATTATATATGACATATGGGATATGTCAAAAAAATATGATTACCCTTTCCCATCGACAGGTTTAACTTCACCATACCCCTATCCTGAAGGTACGGATTGGACCGTCATCAATCCAAAACCAAAAGAAAAAACTTTCTTTGAATTTGCGCAGACGTTCTATCGTAATATGATAAACGTTAGAAATAGACAAACAATAACTGATGGTAAAGGAGGTGGATACCCGACACTACAATCAGTTTATTGGAAATATATTCAGTCGGAAGAAAACGTAGGTATACCGTCAAATAAGTACACTTACCAAAAAATGATTGATTTCACAAATGGTATTGGTGACTACTGGATGAAACTTATTGAACAGATGATTCCCGCATCTACCATTTGGATGGGTGGTCAAAAAATGGAAAATAATGTCTTACAAAGACAAAAAGTAGTATGGAGGAGACAGAGAGGGTGTGAGTTAGTACCAATTCCATGTATACCGTGTACATTTACCGGTCAATTATTAGGTGCTGATTGTGTCACCCAAACACTTAGTTGTGATATCGGATTAACTAACCCGCAAACAACACTTATAAATAGCATTAACACCGCAGTTGCGGGTGAAGGTTATAATGTTAGTGATTGTACACTAAACACGTTAACAAGTATGTGGTATGTCGATATTAGGTTAAGTGGTACTTTGTTAAGAAAAGACCTTTTTTATACGGGATATGGTGGTGGTGATTATCCGTCAAGTCAACAGTGGTTATCGGCGGTCGAAAACTCACTAAGTACTTTATCTCAAGACGGTTTAGATTATAGTATAAACGGTAGTACGATAACAGTATCAAATATTGGGTGTAATAATGATTTTACTAATAAAAATTTACAAATAAATGCGGGTGTCAACATAAGTATTAATTGTACAGCATGAGTTTTACACAGTATATATTACAGAGTTGTGATGGTGACCTTAGGTATAAGGTTAACTTTACAGGGGCCACAAATTTAAATGTTGGTGAAACGTGGTTTATAGAGTGTGGAGGTATACAAAGTGGATGTTATCAAGTAGAAGAAAACACTGATGAGAGATTAGAAGAGTATAATTCCGACGAATGCACCTTTATCGAATTTGATGATTGTGATGGTTGTGAAGTTGATACTAACATGGCGTTAACTAATTGTAATATATATAGAGGATGTCCGGACGACGATAGACCATTTTTTACAAATGATATTAATTGGCCTACAGGAGCTCAATATTCAGGACTCCAAACAATACTATTTGAGGACCCCACCACAAAAAACGTAAAATGTTTTAATAGGCTAAGCACTACCATTACAAACCCAACTTCAGTAATTGCACTTACTGGATTTACTAATTGCACTGATTGTGTTGAGGTATGTCCTAAACAAGATATAGTATTTTTATTAGACCAATCCTCAAGTATTAGCGCCACCGAGTTCGTCTTTATGAAAAATGGTGTTAACAACATCGCAGATTTACTTGAAGCGGAAATGGACTTAGGACTTGTTAAAATGGCGGCATATAAGTGGTCTAGTTGTGGGGTAGTACAACTTATTTCAAATTTAACGTCAAATCACAGTACATTTACTTCATCAATAACCTCAGCAAGTCCAAGTGGAGGAGGTACATACGTGAATACCGCATTAGATGACGCTTATGACCAATTATTTGGTGCTTATAGTGAATCTTCAGCTGAAAAAACAATTATTATCATAACAGATGGTGCTATCTCAGATTACTACGGAGGTTGCGGTTCTAATAGTGCCATTAATACTGCGACTTTAATTAAGACAGGTTTATACAGTCCCGCGATAGACACACCGGTTAAGATTATTGCGGTAAATATAGTTTCAGGAGTACAACAACAACTTCAGTACATGGCCTCAGGTAGTGATAATTATTATTTCGCTAATACATTTTTTACATGGCAAAGCTCAATATCCGAAAGCGTTGCAGGTACAGGTTGTGAAGAAAATGTGGATTATGGTGGAGCATCAAATCAAACTGTTTGGTTAACAGATGGATGTTGTACTGAGGTACCTGGTATATACGTTTTATTAGATAGTAATTACACACCAGCAACAAATTCAGGTTTTCAGTTTATGGATACCTGTTATAAATTTAGCACGCCCGTATCGGATGTATTTAGTTCATTAGTGTCATACGCGGTATTAACAGGTGATGTAGTTAATAATATTTGTACTTCTACATCTACACCTGACTGTAGATGTTCGGATGTTGAAGCGGCATACTTTGAAAATTGTTGTGATAGTAGTCAAACAATAACCGCATCATATGATACTGGGGTAACGGGTTCACCATCCATTGGTGATGGATTTGTGTTAAGTGGAATTTGTTGGTACTATACTGGTACACCATATCTTTCAGAAGCGGACCATTTTATAGCTTCATTCACATCAAGTATTTGTAATACAACGGATGGGACATGTCCGACATGCCCATCATTGACGCCAACACCAACCAATACAGTTACACAAACACCAAGTCAGACACCAACAACTTCAGTTACTCAAACACCTTCTACTACACCAACAACCTCTGTAACACAGACTCCAACACCAACACCAACTACGTCTACCCCATTATTTACTACACAAAAGTTTTCTGCTTGTACAAAATTTACAAACACTGATATCGTACCTTGTGTATATGGAACAACTGCTTACACCTATAATTCGGTTACTTACAATATGCCACTTTATATTGGTAATGTATGTGACTTAAGTCCTCTTATGAATTCAAACTATGAAATTACAAGAGATGATATATGGGTGGCGGCTCTTTTCCACGCCTCTTACAATGGAGGATGTAATGCACCATTCTTAACTACTATAAATCCGTCAGGATATCCACCAGCGAATTGTTTGACAAATGCTTATTTTATATCCTTTTTTCCATGGATTGACGACACTACGGTTGAGTTTGATTTAAGTACTGAATCCTCTTGTCAACTTCCTCAAATACTTTACTCTACAGGTCTTACAGTAAGTTGTACTGGTACAACAGAATCGACAGGTTGTACGTTTCACACTGAACTAGTTAATGGAGATGAACATTGTCTTATATACTTGGGTGAAGTTCAGACTAACGAACCGATATATGTGTCGAGCGTAAACACTGAGTATTCAGATTGTAATTCATGTCAAGGACTGTGTAACCCACAAGATATTGTTGTGTTGATGGACCAATCGGGTAGTGTTGGTTCTATTAATTGGCAAGATATGCAAGACGGTGTTATTGCGATTGCCGATGATTTGGAAACTAGAATGAATCTCGGTGAGGTTCGAATGTCAGCAATAAGGTGGTCTAATTGTAGTAGTACCACACAAATAGTTGGATTAACTTCTGACCATACTATATTTACAAATGCAGTTGATACCGCACCATTTAATGGTGGAGGAACATACGCGTCACGAGCGTTATCAGACGCTTATGATTTACTAGATGTCGATAATTTAACTGCGGAAAAAAGTATAATATTAATTACTGACGGAGGAATCTCAGATTTTACTAATCAGTCATGTGGTATACCATCCACTTCACAATTGGCCAACCAAATGAAGGCGGGTACCTACGACAGTGGAGTCCCAATTAAAATTTACACTGTAAATATAACTAATGGTAATAATTTACAATTAAATTCATTATCTTCAGGACCTCAATTTCAGTTCAGTGCGACTGACTTTGATGATTTTGTTGATAATGTATCAGGGCAGATTGCCGACAATAGTTGTGAAGAAAACCCATTTACTGGTAGTTCATATAATTGGTACGAGTCTACACCCTGTTGTACGACATTCGGATTACCCGATATAGTGGTTGCGTTAGAAACAGGGACAACACCAACGTTAACTACAGATGGATTTATATACAATGGAAATTGTTATACGTTTAATACTTTAACAGGAGACACGTTTAGTGGTTCTTCGGTATATACCGTTTTACCTACAGATATAGTTACCAATGCGTGTGCTGACTCAATATGTAGTTGTTCTAATTTAGAGAAGATATTTTTAAGAAATTGTTGTGACATAACTGATAAGATACAGGTACTTTATTCTGGTGGTACACCTACCGAAGGACAGGGATTAGAGTATGATGATAAATGTTACACATATAAAGGTGATACAGATGGTATTGATGTTGGAATAACGACCGACACACTCACAGACGATATTTGTTTATCAGGTTTTTGTGATTGTACCGTTTCGGGATGTGGTTTACAAGATATAGTAGTACTTGTTGACCAATCAGGAAGTATTATTAGTGATTTTGATGACATTAAAACAGGTGTTGTAAATATTGCTGACTCTTTGGAGGGTAATATGGATAGTGGTGAGGTTAAGATTGGTATTATTAAGTGGTCTAGTTGTGGTAATGTTGATGAGGTGATAGACTTAACAGATAATCATACTAATTTCGTTAATGCTGCTAATAATATGTCACCTGACGGTGGGGGGACATATGTAAGTTATGCTTTAGAACAGGCATATAATATGTTAAACGGCGCTAACTCCACTTTAGGTGCAGAAAAAAACATTTTATTAATTACTGACGGACAAATTTATGACGTTACTGTCCCGTGTTCATTAGCTTCATTAAGTGCTTCACAACTAACGTCACAAATGACGTTAGGTTTATTTAGTAATGGTGTTCAGGTTAAAATACAAACTATAGGTGTTGGTAGTGGTATTAATGTAGGTCAACTTGAGACATTAGCCTCTTCTCCTGATTTAGCATATACCGCAGATTTTGACACATTCGCCTCCGATATATCAAATCAGATAGCGTTAACTTCTTGTGATGAAAATCCTGTTGGAGATAACCCTGATTTAGTTTATTGGAACGCTTCGGGTTGTTGTGAAAATTTAAATCTACCTGATATAGTGGTTTCAGTTTCTGCAGATACATCGGTATCGGGTGGATATTCATTTGTGTTTAACTCGGTTTGTTATACATTTACATCTTTAGCTGGTGACTCTGAAAGTGGTAGTACTGTAGACTTTATTTACGAAACGAATATATATACAGACGGATGTACAAATCCAAGATGTGGAGATTGTAATACTGATTATAAGCTATATGAGTTAGAAAATTGTTGTGATGAGACAGATACAATAACTATTATTTACTCAGGAGGTACAACGACACAGGGATATGGTTTAGAGTATGACGAAAAGTGTTATAACTACAAAGGTAATCCAGGTACTGGTACACCAGTAATTAATACAAACACACTTTTACCGAATATATGTACTAATGGGCCATTATCAGGTATGTGTGTAACTTGCGGGACTCCCACACCAACACCTACCAATTCAGTTACACCAACTATAACACCAAGTAATACGGTTACACCGACTATAACAACTACAAATACTCCAACTCCAACACCAACATTGAGTAGTGTTGCTTGTAATTCAGGTACCTCAGATTTTATTGGTGGTTGGCTTAAAGAGTCATGGGACGGGACAGCAACTAATGAATATTTCCAAACAAGGTTAATACAAGTACTACCGCCAGATTTACCTGACCCAGGTAATATTAACAACCCTATCAATTATGATAAAATCATAATTGATAGGTATAGCCAGGGGAATGTCGACCAAGAAACTGAATTAATGGCTTTAGATGGTAATAATTCAGGTATAATCACTTTAGATTATTTTGATAGTTCACTTATTTACTACTCTATTTTGGGTATAACATATGATTCACTACAAGAACAACTTGAAGTCGATTTAGGACCACTAATAAATTCACAATTAACCTCATATGTGAATGGGGTTTCATATGGGATATGTATTAGAAGTAGTAGTACAAGTAACACTCCAACTCCAACTATAACACCAACAGTAACACCTACAATAACGGTATCACCGACAACTACGCCGTCTATTACTACAACACCAGCACAAACTCTAACACCTACACCCTCGGTAACACCTTCTGCTGTTACTACCGAGGTATGGGAAGCGGCTGCATGTTGTGATAGGTCAGATACATTATTGGTCGAAGTACCGACGCCAGAAACTAAAGTATTTGTTTTCTATGACGGAACTTCATTAGATGAGGCTAGTGCTACACAGGCTTCTGAGAGTATAAGAGAGTGGTACGATGAAAAGGTTTCATATGGTGACCTATCAGGAAACAATTTGTATGAAGGTGTTGTAGGTGCACCTTCAAGTAACGGAGAAAATTGGTTATGGTGGTCTTCATACCCATACTTGGGTTCAATGACGGGGGGTACATTGTCAACAAACGAACAGATAGATGAGTTTGGTTCGGACCCTTCTGACGTGGTTGAGTTTTCAATAGCTAATAGTGGATGGTGTCAAAATAGTTCTGGTGAATGTAGACCTAAATCCACTGAGTTTAATGATAGTAACACTACATACAGAAGAATTAACAGAGGACAAAATATTACCACAGGTATAAACGATACTCGCACTAATGGAGTACCATTTGACCATAGTACAGAATTAAATAATACTGCAAATTCAGGCCCTGGTACTTTTAATGGTGGTATAAGTGATTATATTGTAATTTTAGTTGTAGATGAGGCGGACGGGGCCGCAGGTTTATATCATCCTAGAATTCAAAAATCTAATTTAACTGTAGATGGTTTTAGTTTATACTCGTCAGTTAGTGAAGCACAATGGTGGCAGCCGTCAGCAGGAAATCAACCATCGACCAGGTTCGAGGCAGAATATGAATCATACCTCAAAGTATGGAGAGATATACAATTAATTGGAGGTAGAGTTAATGGGTTGGTTTATCCAGTAATTGATTCAAGCACGGCTAGAATTCCATTCCCGTTACACTGTTTAGGTGCTATTGAAGGTGAAACAATAACAAATACTGAATTTCAAACTAAATACGGAGAACCAATCACCTCAGTGGGTCCCGAAAACATAAACTGTAGTTTAATAACCACAAATAATCCGTATTCGACACTTACTAACACCACGTCATACCAAAATCTACCAACACAATACCAAAACGGTGCTGGTCTTAAGAACTTTGGAATTCAGGTAGACCCCACGGTTTACAGTTTTACTTCAGGAGTTGTCGGAGATAGCCTAGATGAGTTCTTAGATAGTACAGACCTATCTGAGGGTTATGGATTTAATAATGGGGGGACATGTTATTACTTTACTCAAGAAACGTTAGGTACTCCCCAATTAATTTTAAAATGGAATCAGATACTTCCTGATTATTGTGATGACGTATCGTGTATATGTGCATCAGCGACTCCATCAGTAACTCCTACAAATACCCCAACACCAACACCATCGGCGTCTAATTTACCTGGATGTGTTTCAGGTCAAACAAGTGGTGATTATGTTTTTGTTGATTGTTGTGGAGTGACACAAAGAGGTTCTTCACTTGGAGTAACATTCTGTGTGGATACTTCGGCGTATTATTCAGGTATAGTATTAACTTATAATGAATGTGTACCTAGTTGTGACGAAGGTCCGTTAGAGATAGCGTTCTCTGCGACTCCTAACTGCGGTAGTTTAGGTTCCATTTTTATCGATGTTCAAGGAGGTACAAAACCATACTTAATACAGAACACTTCACCTGGTACAGTACCTGATACATCAGGTAATGGTCCGTTTACGTTTGATAACTTACCCGCTGGGACTTACGTATTTAATATAAGTGACTCTACATTACCGAACAGTAGATTAATAACACAACAAATCGTAATTCCTGATTGTTTTGATGTTGAAATAGAAGCCTTAGATGTCCCATGTAACGATACGACTGGTTCAATCATAATCAGTGGAGATAGTAGTAACTACCCGTATACAATTCTTTTATATCAGAATAGTACTCTTTTCCAAACTGTAACAACAGATATCAACCCATATTCATTCGACAGTGGTATTATACCATCTAGTTATTATGCGGTAGTTACTGATGGTACAGGTCAAGAAATAACTACATCTACAGTAAACGTAAGTCAATCTAATAATGTGGACTTCGATGTTTTAATTACAGGTGCTAGCCCATGTAATTATTATAGTAATGGATACGGTGCGGTTACAGGACTAACGGGTACACCACCATACACATTCCAATGGTCTAATGGAGGGACAACGCAAATAGTCGACAATCTACCACCTGGAAATGGTAGTGTAATTGTTACAAGTAGTAATGGATGTACAAAACTTGAAAATTTTGTTGTGGGTAATTTAAGTTCATTAGGTGTTTCTTCAGTTACAGGTACACAACCTGATTGTTTTAATTGTAACGGTTCATTAACATTTACTATTACAGGTGGAACTACACCTTATAGTTTTTCTGCGAGTACTGGAGAGTTACAGTCGGGTGGAGAAACATTTACCTTAAACAACTTATGTGCGGGAGTTCACTCAATACACGTTCAAGATTCGGGTGAGTGTAATCTAACCTACCCATCCACATTGACATCTACCGCTGGTTTTTCTGTGGTCTCAGTTTTATCTCAAAATTCTAACTGTGGTGAAAATGGTGAAATCACAATAAATATTGAAGGTGTCACAGGAATTGTAACATACTCTATTACGGGTAATACAGGATATAGTGAAAGTGCTAGTAGTTCATCACAAACACACACCTTCGATAATTTAGCCTCAGACACGTACACCATAGAGGTAACATCAAATAGTGGTTGTAATTATACGACAACTAAAACAATTGAAAATGAGAATAAATTCACTATTGATGTTTCACAAATTACAGGTACAACATGTGGGACAAATAACGGTGAAGTAAATATAGTTGTTAGTAGTGGAAGTACCTCAATACAGTATCCTCTAAGTTATAATGTCAAAAGAATAAGTGATGGGTTTACCATCTATAATAATATTAATTCTAATAGTGACACATTAAACTTAACAGGTTTAAATAGTGGTTCATATGAGGTTTCTGTAACAGACAATAACGGTTGTGTTAACTTAAACTATTTTACTATTTCCGAAAGTACTGGTGGAGTACAAGCGATACTTTATAGTACAAATTGTGTGTCGGGTAATGATGGTACGGCAACATTAGAAATAGTTGAGGGTAGCGCACCATTCACAATAACGTGGTCCAACGGAGTAACTAACCAAAATTACCTATCTGGTTTATCGGGAGGTACGTATAGTGTTACTGTAGTTGATAGTGATGGATGTACCATTCAAAAACAAACAACGGTTGTTTGTGATAGTGAAGATGTTGAGGATTACGTAATTAATACCCTATGTGAGCAAAATTTTGTAACATCATCTCAAGGTAAGAGAGGTTTTTATGAAATGCTTAATGAGGCATTCTTAGATTTAAATCAACCTGGAAACGGATGTGAATTAACTCAAGCGATATTCACAGGTGTATTAACAATATCAGGTGGAAGTTATGGAATTGGACAGACATTAGAAAATGAATTCTACACAGGTTATACATTAAATGATGTTCCATCAGATAATGAATGGGAAAGTGTGGTAAATGGATTATTAAGTCAGTTTAGTGGTATTACGTATACTACTGATATATTAAATAATATATTTACTATTGCTGGTGATTGTGAAGGAGATGTTGACCCAACTAGTGGTGCTTTTGTTGACTTAAGAATTGAAATTGATTTACAGGTAACATGTGATGGAAGAGCCGCTACACCAACACCGACACCAACGGCAACTTCAACACCTGTTTCACCCACACAAACACCTACACCTACACAAACACCAACCATAACAAATAGTGTTACTCCAACAGTTACAACTACACCTTCAATTACCACAACACCAACAGTTACTCAAACACCAACACCAACACTCTCCGTAACACCGTCAGTAACTGTAAGTCCTGGGTTATCCCCAACACCAACACCTTCAATTACACCGACTTCTACAGTAACACCTACTATTAGTGTTAGTGTAACACCAACAAACACTACGACACCTTCAATTACACCAACCTCTACAGTAACACCTTCTGTAACGGGTACTCCTGGACTTAGCCCAACACCTACACCATCAAGTACTCCGCCACCATTAAGTTGTGATTTAATTGTTGTAGGTTCGGGTAGGGAGTTGAGCTGTACGTTAGAAATTTCGTCATCAATAACGTCTTTAGATTGTAATTTAGTTGTCTCAGGTAGTTACGTCTTTGTAACACCAACACCAACACCAACACCATCAACTAATTCATAAAATTAGATAGAATATTATTCACACATTTTAAAAGTGGTAACTATTTATAAAAAAAGTCAAAAAAACTATTTAAGATGGCAGATAGGTACGTAACCTTAACAGGAACAACAATTGGTACAGACATTTCAACAGTTGATATTTATCACTCTTCTGTAACGCCATCTAATTTAATTGTTTCGGGTGTAACCCGTGCAGCACTTTTAACAGGATACACTTTTTTAGATGATTCGAGTCATGATATATATATTATAGATTCAGACTCTCCTTGTGAGGTAGAAACAACAGTAAATATTGAGGTTTCACCAACACCGACACCATCCATCACACCAACTACGTCAGTTACGCCATCTATTACACCGACAAATTCAGTTACACCAACAGTTACAATATCAGTAACTCCAACTAATTCAGTAACTGCAACACCATCAAACACGCCTGATTCGACGGTAACACCGACACCGTCAATAACACCAACACAGACAATAACTCCAACAGTAACAACAACAGTTACACCAACAAATTCAGTTACTCCAACCAATAGTGTGACTCCGACAAATTCAGTTACACCAACTCAATCAGTTACTCCAACCTCTTCAGTTACACCTTCAATAACTCCAACACCATCTATCACACCTACCAACTCAGTAACGCCAACCAATTCAGTTACACCAACTAACTCAGTTACACCAACTCAATCGGTAACACCAACTAATACAGTAACACCATCAATAACTCCAACACCATCTATCACGCCTACCAACTCAGTAACGCCAACCAATTCAGTTACACCAACAAATTCAGTAACACCAACCAACTCAGTTACACCAACAAATTCAGTAACACCAACACTTACACCATCAATTACACCAACAAACTCCGTAACGCCAACAAATTCAGTTACACCAACCAATTCAGTTACACCAACCAATTCAGTTACACCAACCAACTCAGTTACACCAACTCAATCGGTAACACCAACTAATACAGTAACTCCAACACTTACACCATCAATTACACCAACAAACTCCGTAACGCCAACATTAACACCATCTATTACACCAACACAGTCAATTACACCAACAAATTCAGTAACACCAACAGTAACTATAACACCTACGACATCAACCACCCCAAGTATAACACCAAGTATAACAGTGACACCATCAATAACACCATCAGAGGCTGGAACTGCACAGGCTTTATTATTTATAGAACCACAAAGTCAATTAACTGCAATCGCAACTTATTTATCAGGAGTTGCGGGTCAAAGTTGGTATGGATTTAATGCGAATAGTTCACCAACAGATACGGATGATATACATACATATATGGAAATGTACGCTAATTCTGAAGTGTCAGGACTACCTAGTGTAGTCTTTATCGATATACCACAATCAGGTGCTGACCAATATCTATTTGAAGAAACTGAAATCGTTGGTGGAACAGTTTCAGGTAATGCATGGTATACATTCTTGATACCTCAAGATTCTATAGGAAGTTCTACTAATAGAGTCACTGAAATATTACAAGATACTAGTTCGTCTCTAAATAATAGCATTACACCTGCCGCCACATACTACAACTTAGGTCTTGTTAACTACACAGGTAACGTATACCAAAATACTGAATATAGATTATATACATCGTTTAGTTCCCAAAATTTAAGACTGGATAATACCACTAACTCACTATTCTTCAAAGGTGGGACAGTTAGTTAATAAAATTATAAAAAAATGGCATTAAATTATAAAAATCCACTATCGTCAACTAAATTAAACGGAGCTGAGTCAGTAGATAGAGAAAAAGTTTTCGGAACAAACTTTAGTGTACTTCAGATTGGAGGTTATATGGAGGTGTACAATCTAACCGACCTTGAATATGTGTCAGGAAGTACGGGAGGTATAGTAGAAGATTCTGGTAATACAATTCCAATACAGTTTGATGTTAGTGCGGTACCAGGGATACTACCTAACACAGTAACAATAAACTCAGACGGTATATCGAGCGGAAGACGAAGGCTTGGTATGTTAGTTTATGTACACGAAACTGACCAAGTATACCAATATACAATACCTAATTATGATGACCTTTGGGATGATGCTCAAGATGCAATATATGGAACTCCAAACGAGTCAGCAACGGTATTCTCTGACCAAACTACGGGAGGTACTGCATTAATTAACGCGTGGATAAATAGCGACATTGAAGGGGTTAGTGGAGTTACAAGAAATAATGCAAGGTGGAGAGTATTTTGGGGTACCGACTGGCAAGTTACTGGTGGTACGGTAGATTATAATAATACGGGGGATTTAAGCCTTAATTCAAATAGTGGTAATACAGTTACCATAAGTGGGTTAACAACAATAACAGGTGGAACGTATTTAAGTGGAACTTCAACACTTGAGTTATATAATAACTTAGGTAATACAGTTAGTATTACTGGATTTACTGGTGGAGGAGGAACGTCAGGTTCTTCAGGAACATCAGGTTCTTCAGGAACATCAGGTTCTTCAGGAACATCAGGTAGTTCAGGGACATCAGGTAGTTCAGGAACATCAGGTAGTTCAGGAACGTCAGGTAGTTCAGGAACGTCAGGAGAGTCAGGAACATCAGGTTCTTCAGGAACATCAGGTTCTTCAGGAACGTCAGGTTCTTCAGGAAGTAGTGGAACTTCAGGTAGTTCAGGTTCTTCAGGAACATCAGGTTCA